>Ga0131853_10000602_pt1 | contig 64778 bp, 51 predicted proteins | sample TergutLab28metaG_FD_92764 | JGI IMG/M metagenome (GOLD analysis project Ga0131853, IMG submission 92764) | Labiotermes labralis P1 segment gut microbial communities from Petit-Saut dam, French Guiana - Lab288 P1 (version 2) (version 2) | ecosystem: Host-associated > Arthropoda: Insects >... | reverse complement strand
TGCTACTCCTGCCATTGCTACTACTAACACTAGTAGAAATATAAGCAATATACTTTTTATACTATTTGTTTTTAACTTTCTCATTCTTTCTTAAAAGACTCCTTGAAATTTAATGTCGATTTAAACATAAATCCTTCATTATAAAAATCCTGATTTCTATCACATCAAATTAAAAAATAAGCCTTTAATCTCCTTTTATTATATCTGTCCTAGTATCTTTCCTAGGTTCATTATCTTTTTGTAAAACTTTTAACAAATAAGTAGATTTAATGCCAAAAACATTACAAAAAAAGGCACGACGAACTCCAAACAGAATTCGAACGCACCTTTGCACAAATTAATCTATATTATATAACACTTTTCGCAATTCGTCAAGTAATTCTTAAAGAAAACCACTTCCAAATTTTGGAAAAATTTGGAAGTGGTTACTCTTGACATTACGTACAATATGTGATATGATGCTTCATGTTGCAAGGAATGTTTGAACACAAACATAAATTTAACAAAAGCAATGATTTTACAATGAATATATACGGTAAAAAATTCTCGATAGGGCTTGATGTTGGCTCTACTACAATTAAAACAGCGGTGCTAGATAATGAGGGCAACTTAGTTTATCATAGCTATGAAAGACACCTTTCTGATATTAAACAAACACTAGCAAATGTATTAAATAAAGTGCTAGCACAATTTGATGATTTTTCTATTATGGTTACAGGCTCGGGCGGTATGAATGTATCTACTTGGCTTGATATTCCTTTTATTCAAGAGGTTGTAGCGGGTGTTAAGGCGATTGAAACTTTTTTGCCCGATTGCAGTGTTGCGATTGAATTAGGTGGCGAAGATGCTAAGATTACATATCTAAAGGGTGGATTAGAACAGAGAATGAACGGTACTTGTGCAGGTGGTACGGGTGCGTTTATAGACCAAATGGCGAGCCTACTTAATACCGATGCGTTGGGCCTTAATGAAATGGCCAAAGATGCTAAAACAGTATACCCTATTGCTAGCAGATGCGGAGTTTTTGCTAAAAGCGACATTCAGCCACTATTAAATGACGGAGCTAGTAAAGCAGATATTTCGGCAAGTATTTTTCAAAGCGTAGTTGTGCAGACGATTTCTGGCTTAGCTTGCGGAAAACCGATTAGAGGTAATGTTGCGTTTTTAGGTGGACCACTCTACTTTTTGAGCGAGCTTAGAAAGGCTTTTGTAGACACTATTAAGCCTGATAATGCGTATTTTCCAGAAATGGCCCAAGTCTATAATGCTATCGGCGCTGGGCTTAGCAGTGGTGATGTGCCAATAAAAGCGGATACTTTAGCTAAAAAATTGGCTGGACTTAGCGAACAAAGTTCAAACGAGGTAGAACGCCTACCTGCATTATTTAATTCTAAAGACGAGTTAGAAGCATTTAGGTTAAGACACGCTAAAAATGTGATACCACGAGCAGATTTTGCTACTCATACGGGAGCGTGTTTTTTAGGGGTTGATGCAGGCAGTACCACTACCAAGGTTGCACTGATTGATAATAAAAGCCGTTTACTTTATAGCTGGTATGGTGCTAATAAAGGCGACCCGCTTGAAACTATAAAAAAGATTTTATTAGATATTTATGAAAAAATGCCGAGTGAGGCTTTTATAGCACACAGCACTGTTACAGGTTATGGCGAACATTTATTAAAGGCTGCCTTAAAGCTAGATGCCGGCGAAATTGAAACGATGGCGCATCAAACGGCAAGTAATGCCCTACTACCTGGTGTATCGTTTATACTTGATATTGGCGGACAAGATATGAAGTGTCTAAAGTTAGAAAGCGGCACAATTACGGAGATTTTATTAAATGAGGCTTGCTCTAGCGGTTGCGGTAGCTTTATAGAAACCTTTGCCGAGAGTTTGTCGTTATCAGCTAGTGAGTTTGCGATAAAAGGTGTTGAGGCTACTGCTCCTGTGGATTTGGGTACTAGATGCACTGTGTTTATGAATAGCCGAGTTAAGCAAGCTCAAAAAGAAGGTGCGAGTGTTAGCGATATTAGTGCGGGACTAGCTTATAGCGTTGTTAAAAATGCTTTATTTAAGGTTATAAAATTGCGTGAGCCTAGCCAAATGGGCGAAAAGGTTATGGTACAAGGTGGAACATTCTTAAATGAAAGTGTTTTGCGTGCTTTAGAGTTAGTGAGTGGTAGAGAAGTTGTTCGCCCCGACTTAGCGGGACTTATGGGCGCATACGGTAGTGCGATTTTATCTAGGAATAATTATATCATCAGAAACACACACACAAGCGTATCAAAAAAATCTACTATTATTGACAAACAAACCCTTCTTAATCTATCGGTTAAAAAAACTACTGTGCGATGTGGTAAATGCGAAAATAAATGTTTACTTACAATTAGTGATTTTGGCAACAACGAAAAATACATAACTAATAACCGTTGCGAAAAAGCACTCGGCACTAAAGGCGACAGCACAAAGTTAGTCGAAAACCTACCGCCCAATATGTTTAGATATAAATATGATAGATGCTTTGAGTATTATAAGCCGTTAGAATTATCAAACGCAAAACGAGGCAGAATAGGTATACCAAGAGTGCTAAATCTATTTGAAAACTATCCATTTTGGCACACATTTTTTACTAAATTAGGTTACCGAGTTGAATTAAGCCCGCATTCTACTAGAGAAATTTATGATATGGGCATAGAAAGTATGCCTAGCGAATCCGTTTGCTATCCAGCTAAATTAGTGCATGGTCATATAGAATCTCTTGTAAAAGAGAGGCACACAACTATATTTTATCCTTGTATTCCATATGAGCAAAAAGAACAACCAAAAGCAGATAATCATTATAACTGCCCTGTTGTCGGCACATACCCCGAAGTTATCCGCAACAATATGGACGAAACGCTAGGAAATAAAAAAATAAAGTTTATAGCACCGTTTATCCCGTATAATAATCCTAAACGACTAGTTAAAAGACTAGCTGAGGAGTTAAAAGATATTCCAAAAAGCGAAATTGCTAAAGCAATTAAGTTAGCCACTTTAGAGGATAAAAATTTTAAAGAAGATATTGCTAAAGAAGGCAGACGAGTTTTAGAGTGGATAGAAAAAAATAATGCTCACGGTATTGTGCTAGCAGGTAGACCTTATCATCTAGATCACGAAGTTAATCACGGCATCCCTGAGATGATAAATTCCTTTGGACTAGCCATACTAACCGAAGATGCTATTAGCCACAATACCACAGTCCCTCGCCCTCTTAGGGTTATGGACCAATGGATGTATCACTCTAGACTGTACGCTGCTGCCGACTTTGTGCGAAAAAGTAACAACCTAGATTTAGTACAATTAAACAGCTTTGGTTGCGGATTAGATGCCGTTACAACAGACCAAGTTGCAGAACTACTTTCCGCAACAGGCAAGCCATATACTACCATAAAAATAGATGAGGTTAATTCGCTTGGTGCCGCTAAAATCCGAATTAGAAGTCTTTTAGCACTTATAAACGAACGGAAACAAAAAAATATTATTGTATCCACTGTTCCTCAATCTAAAAAACGCATTTTATTTACGACAAAGATGCGTGATAAATACACTATTATTGCACCGCAAATTTCCCCTATCCATTTAAATATTTTAGAGGGTGGTATTAAAGGTAGCGGCTATAAACTAGAAGTATTACCCGAAACTAAAACAGCACTAGATGTCGGGCTAAAATATGTAAATCATGATGCTTGCTACCCTACCATTCTATCCCTTGGGCAAGTTATGGATGCCCTCTTAAGCGGCAAATATAATCTAGAAAAAACCGCCGTTATGCTTACTCAAACAGGCGGTGGCTGTAGAGCAACTAATTATATTCCGTTATTAAGAAAAGCCTTTGCCGAAAGCGGCTTAGAACATATCCCAATTATCAGCTTAAATTTTGCTGGATTAGAAAAAAATCCAGGTTTTAAAATGACAATTCCATTTATGATAGGTCTTATCCGCAGCGTAATTTATGGCGACCTACTTATGCGGTTATTATATAAAGTACGCCCTTACGAAGCAATAGCAGGCAGTACAAATGCACTATATAAAAAATGGAGTTATATTTGCAAAAAGGCAGTCAGTAAAAAAAATGGTAAAAAGGATTTTGCTAAAAACATTTTTGCTATAGTAAAGGAATTTGATGAATTGCCAACTAAAAAAATCATTAAACCAAAAGTTGGTGTTGTCGGTGAGATTTTAGTTAAATTTCATCCTGGTGCCAATAATCATATTGTAGATTTAATAGAAGCTGAGGGTGGCGAAGCCGTTATGCCAGATTTATTAGATTTCTTCTTGTATTGCTTTTATAACGATACTATAAAATACAAGCTATTAGACGGCACTTGGCTTAAAAAATTAAAAAGCAACATATATATTACTATAGTAGAGCATCTTAAAAAACCTATGTATAAAGCTCTTAAAGGCACAAAGTTCGGAGTACCCACACATATAACTAAAATGGCAAAAGAAGCCAGTAAGATTGTATCGCTAGGCAACCTTGCCGGCGAGGGCTGGTTTTTAACTGCTGAAATGCTAGAACTTATTCATAGTGGCACTCCTAACATCGCTTGTGTGCAGCCTTTTGCATGTTTACCAAACCATGTAACTGGCAAAGGTGTTATGAAGGTATTAAAAACACACTACCCTCTAGCCAACATTGTAGCCATAGACTACGACCCAGGTGCCAGCGAAGTAAACCAAATTAACCGCATAAAACTAATGATGAATACAGCACATAAAAATCTTCAAGAATAAGGTTTTGTTTTTTTGAATGCTGATAGCAACGATAATTCTTCTTTTGTCAGAGCTTTTAAGACTATTAGAATGGCAAAAAACACAGTTGTTGCAATGATTATCGATATTATTAGAGCTAAAATTTGATTGACATGTGGAGCGAGAAGTAGTTTTAATATGATGGCAATTGCTATAAATGTTGCTGTGGCAAGAAGTGGCACTAGAAGTGTTTTTTTTATATTGAGATTTAATGGAACGATTTTTCGCATCGCTAACACATCTAATAAGCAAGTTATGGCATAACATACTACCGTTGCTATAATCGCTCCAAAAACTCCTATATGCGGAAGTAATATTATTGTTAGCACGACTTTAAAAATTGCTCCAACTGCTAAATTGATAGCGGGACGATGGGGCTTGCCCGCTCCTTGCAATACAGCCGTTGCTACTTGCAAAATACTTACAAAAATAACCGAAACGCTTCCTAATATTAGTAGGTTTGTGGCTAGTGTTAGTTCGTCTGCTGTTAGTCCGCCTCTATATAATAAACTTAATATAGGACTAGCAAACACGGCTAAAAATGCTGTTGCGACAAAGCTTAGTATTATACACCACTTTAAACATTGCGAGATATATTTTTCGGGATTTTGCTTTTTTGTTATGCTTTCCGAAATTTTTGGCAATAATGCGATTGCAAATGATAATGTTATAACGGTTGGCATATTTAGAAGTGTGCCAACAGGACCTGTTAGTATTCCGTAGTAGCTTGTAGCAGTCGCTGTTGTAGTGCCTGCGTTAGTTAGTAAATTGATAACTATTATGCTATCTATAAGCCCCATAAGTGGCATTACAAGGGAGCCAAGCGTTACTGGGATTGCGATTAAATAGATTTCTTTTATAATAGTGCGAGATTTTTGCGAACTACTAATGATTGCCCCTATATTAGAGCTGTTTTTCAAATGCATATTTTTTTTATTATCATACAAATACTGCATCCACAATATAAACGCTGTAACTACTTCACTGATTGAAACACCTAATAGTGCACCGAAAACTGCAAATTCTATACCCCTAGGCAATAACCAATATGCTAAACCAATCCCAACTCCTGCTTTTATAATTTGCTCTGTTAGTTGACTTATACTACTTGGCAACATATTTTGTCGCCCTTGAAAGTATCCTCTAAAACTAGCTATTATACATACAAATACAATAGCCGGAGCTATTGCCATATATCCAAGCGATGCCATGTCGTTACCTTGCAATCTAGCAATAACATCACGCAAAAAAAAGAGCGTTAATGCTAATACAAACCCAATACTAGTAAGTGATATTATACTTAATTTTAGAACTCGTTTAGCACCAATTTCATCGCCAACCGCAATTCTACTTGCCACAACTTTAGAAATTGCAACAGGCAATCCCCCACTAGAAATTGTTAATAGTAACACATATAGCGGAAAAATCATCTGATACAATCCAATACCACCGCTACCTACAATATTAGTTAGCGGAATACGATAAAGCACCCCTATTATTTTAGCAACAAGGGCAGTAATGGCAAGTATTGTAGCACCACGAAGAACACGGCTCATATATATATTATGTGCAAAAATTTATAAAGCACAAATGATATAATATCATCTATTCTTTAATAGCTATGTTATTCTTCTGAATATACTATCCTAAATTCTCCTGTTGCTGTTCTATAAGGTCTAATTCTGCCACTTAAAGTCCTATCTGAATCATATCTCCTTAAATGTCTATAAACACTAAAACCATGTCTAAAATACTCTATAAAATTTGTTTCATTTCTAATTTCCATTTTTACACCAGGCAACATACGAAGAAATATTGCACGGGGATCAGAAATATCTACATATCTAAAATCCATACTTATATCTTCATGTCGCATATAAAAATGATGGTACATTCTTTCAAACGCATCTATTACAGCAAAAAAGCGGGTTGTATCTCTTGGGTAGTCTGTTTCAAATCGGCTACCCCGCTCTAAACTCAAAAGCTGTCCTCTAATATCTAATCTAATCGCTCCCTGTCTTTGTGCCTCTAAAATAGGCAAAATATCAATAAGAGTGCCGTTATTAGAAAACACTTTTACATCTGCTCCTACTACTGTTTCTATATAAAAGTATGGGAGTAGCAACACATAATGAACAACTATTCTGTTAGGAAAAATTCTCTCTAAACTTCTAATTTCAAAATTAGCAACTGCACCGTCTTGCTCCAAAATATTTCGTGTAACAGCCTCTATCGTACGCTCTTCATTAAGCATAAAAATACTGCTACCCATTCTAATTCCGTGATTATTAGCTATAAGGTCGTTAATTCTTAGCACGCTTTCATTATTAGATGATTCATTTAAAGCATTAGCATTTACACTCCGCACCGAAAATACTGCACTGTTTATTATAATTAGTGCAGTTAGAGCCAATAAAGCCGAGAATATTATTATTAAGCGTTTTTTCTTTGTCATAGTATTTCAATGAAAAATGAGGCAAATGAGAACTGATTGTTTTTTATCTTTTTATAATACTGCTTTTCATTTAAGGTTTTTATAAGTTCTAAATTTCTCACTTACCTTATTTTTCATTTTTAATTATGCGTTAGCATCAAGCCCTAACTCCTCCAATACCTCAATTGCCACATCTCTTTTAGAAATCCTTTTATCCATAGATTGCTTTTCAATGTAACGATGGGCCTCTTGCTCTGTTATCCCCTTATGCTCTATCATTGCACATTTGGCTCTATCTATAATACGAATGTCTTCTATCTTGCGTTTTAGCTTGGCATTCTCATTCTCCATTTGAAGTAGCCGACTGTGGCTAGACTTTGCAAGCGACAAAACTGCCCAAAAATTCGTTCGGTTAATGGGCTTAGGAACACATAAAACGCCATCGTTCTCGCTTGCGGCAGCTACCGCATCGAAGTGTTCTAACTTTACGACAAGTATAACCTGACTTGCACCTCTTGCGGCAATTTGTTTAGCCAGCCTTTCGCCTGTCTCATCAGTGAGCGGTGCATTTATTATCACTAAATCAAAATCTCTATCAATAAGAGCTTGTCTTGCATCGGCACAATTATGTTTAGCGGTAATGTTTCTAATCGAGGCTGCTTGCAAAATTTCCTTTAAAAACTCTACAGCGTTGTCGCTTTGGGCAACAATCAAAACGGATTCTATCAACTAGTATACCGCCTCCCAGTATATATGTTAGCATAGTGTATGTGTTTTGTAAAGAATTTTTAGTATAATTTTTGACAGCTTTTAACACACTACTTTTATGAAAAATAATTCTTATGTAAAAAGACAGAGTCGCAAGGTTGTTGCGATTTTTGCGATTGTAGCAATAGCTTTAGTTGGCTTACTTGTTGCTATAAGTATTCATACTCATTGGTCTTATGCTATAGAGAGTAGCGGTGAAGCCATTAGCTGGGGAGTAACTCCTAATAAAGAAGGACGCACTCCGGAACCTCCTAAAAATGGTGCTAAAATGCTAGAAGACTTTGGCGGAATGTTTGTTATGCCAAGAGAAAATGAACAAGCTGAAGACATGAAAAAGGTGTACTTTACATTTGATTTAGGCTATGAAGCGGGCTACACAGCAGAAGTTTTAGATATATTAAAAGAACACAATATTAAAGGTGTGTTCTTTTTATGCGGAAATTATATTAAAGAAGAAGCTTTAATTAAACGCATGCTAGTTGAGGGTCACGAAATCGGCAACCACACCGACAAACACAAAGATTTACCAATGCTTAGCAACGAAGCAATAACAAAAGACATCGCTGATTTTGATATTAAATATAAAGAAGCATTTAGTGGAAGCAGTGATTTAAGATTTTTTAGACCTCCTAAAGGTAGATTTTGCAAACGAACTTTAGAGGCTACAAAGGAGCAAAATCTAAAATGTATGATGTGGAGCATTGCTATAGTAGATTGGGGCAAGGAAGAAATCGATGCTAAAAAATCAGCAGATAAAATAACAAGCCGTCTACACGACGGAGCAATTATCTTACTACACATAACAAACGCAGGCACACCAAAAATGCTCCGCCAACTAATACCACAAATGCAACAAGCCGGATATAGTGCAGGAAATTTTTAGAAAATAATCTTTATAAAAATACACCTAATCACAAAGAATAAAAAAAGCTCATATTTCTATGAGCTTTTTTTATAAATATGAACTATTTTAAATTCTACTCGGAGAAACTTGTAAATGTGTTCCGCATACACTAATATCTACAACGATTGCTCCGTGCATATCAGTACGGTAGACTGTGGCATTTACTGCAGTTAAGCGATTTAGAACTACATGATGCGGGTGGTGGTAGCTATTGCCTGTAGCAGTTGTGCCAACTTGAATAATAGCGTAAGTTGGATTTAGTCTATTAACAAACGCTTCGCCTGTACTTGTGTTAGAACCGTGATGACTAACATCTAATACATCAATATTTGTGGGAAGGCTGTTCATAATATTATTTTCGTTATACACATAACTATCACCCGTAAACATAATACGCCTGCCGTTAAAGTAGATGCAGAAAATTGTACTATAACGGTTTATTTGTGCAACAGCTCCACTATAGCGATGCGTTGTAGGACTATAAAAAGTTACTCTGGCACGGGTTTCGGGAGTGTTACCTACATAAAAATACTTGCCGGCTCTTGGAATATAAATATTAGTATCTGTTCCGTCATGCCAAGTTGAAGTTTGTAATGCTGTTACCAAATTACGATGTGTTGCAGTTTCGTGCAGTCTTGCCTCACCTTCCGGAATGCCAAATTCTCTATATGCTCCACTTGCAATCTCATCATTTGTAAATGTTTTTGTTCTGATAACATTTTGAATATAACTGTTTTGTACTATGTAAGCAGCACTGCCGATATGATCGGCATGGCTATGAGTTGCAATAAACCAATCAAACTGCATTCTTTGACCTATCGGAAAAAATGCTCTGACATCTTGCCTAAAACGGTTATGAGTTAAATTCCATCTTCCTGCATCAATAAGCATTTTTTGTCCTTCGGGAAATTGTACAACTGCCGCATCAGCTTGACCTACATCTAAAAATGTTACTCTAAGACCACCGTCAAATGCGTCATCTGGAGGAGAAACAACGGGCGGTATATTATATATTGAAGTTGTTTCAAATAATCCCCAAATAAAATCACACCCAATCAGTGGCATAATTGCAAATACAGCAAGTAAAATCGTTGCCAATGCTATAATAATTTTTGAATTTAATTTTTTAGTTTTTTTCATATTTTAAGTTTTCCTTATTTATGCGAATACATTAACTTCTGATAAAAACATGTTGTTTAACTCTTCAATATCTAATTTTTCTACTTTAGGCATCCTAGATATTCTAGTTTCTAAACTTTTAATCTCTGTTTCTATCCACTGGTTAAGTTCATCTATTCTATTGATTTTAGTTATTTCGGGAGTATTTATTTTTAAATCAAGTAAATTATTGACAGCAACTCTAAGATACTTTGGCAAATAGTATAATAAATCCTGAAATAACATTGGTGGCGATATACCTTTATCTAATATAAATTCACAGGCAAGTAATGGTCGCAAAACATAAAAATATTTTTTTAATTTAACATCATCTATTTTTAAGTATTCTTGATAATTACCCGAAGCCATATTTAGATAGTGATATAATCCTGCTTTTGAAAGAAAGTATTTATTTTTTATAGCGTTTAATTTTGCTAAAAAATCCGTTTGCTTATAAACTATTGGAGAATTACACCACTCAAACAAAGTTGGATTAGATGAGTGTAATAATTTTAATGCCTTATCTAAATCCCAACCATTTATATCTAATTCGTCCGTTAGTATATATTCTATAACATCCCGTCTTTTCTCAAGTTTTAGATATTCTGTTTGAGGGCGAATATAGATAAAGCGAACATCGTAATCACTATCTGGAGAAGCAAAACCCCACGCTCTACTTCCTGATTCTATCGCAAAAAGAATTTTAATGTTTTCTTTTTGCTCAAGTTTTTGCAAATGTTCTTCAATAATTTCTTTCACAGTTTATATAATACCTTTATCTCTTACTATAATTCGGGCTTTCTTTTGTGATATAAATGTCGTGCGGATGACTCTCTACTAGTGAAGCACTTGTAATTTTTACAAATTGACCATTAGCACGCAGATTTTCTATGCTATCTTGACCACAGTAACCCATACCGCTTCTTAGTCCGCCCATAAGCTGATACACAACCTCACTAAGCGAACCGCTAAACGGAACTCTACCCTCTACACCTTCTGGCACTAGCTTATTTGCAGCAACTCCCGTGCCTTGAAAGTATCTGTCACTTGAACCCTTATTCATAGCACCTAAGCTACCCATACCTCTATAAGTTTTGTAGTTTCTACCCTGATAAGTTTCTAACTCACCCGGGCTTTCTTCTGTGCCTGCTAGCAAGCTACCCACCATAACGGCATGAGCACCCGATGCGATTGCTTTAGTTATGTCGCCACTATATTTTATTCCGCCGTCCGCTATAATAGTCTTTTTATGCTTATCGGCAGCTTCGCTAGCATCCATAATGGCCGTAACTTGCGGAACACCAATACCCGCTATAATTCTTGTTGTACAAATAGAACCGGGACCAATCCCAACCTTTACAACATCAGCACCCGCCTTAAATAATGCTTCTGCCCCACTTGCCGTAGCAATATTGCCTGCCATAATTGTAACAGAAGGAAAAGCTGATTTGATTTTTGCTACAGTCTTAATGACATCTATGTGATGACCGTGTGCACTATCTAAACAAATCATATCTACTTTATGCTCAGCTAATGCCTTTGCTCTATCCATTGCCTCGCTGTTAGCACCAATCGCCGCCCCAACTAGCAAACGACCGTTTTTATCTTTAGCAGAATTAGGATACTGAATCGCTTTTTCTATATCTTTAATAGTAATTAAACCCTTTAGTCTAAACTCTTTATCCACAAGAGGCAGTTTTTCTATACGGTGTTCGCCCAAAATCTTTTGAGCTGTCGCCATAGTTGTGCCAACAGGAGCAGTAACAAGCCCATCTTTAGTCATTATGTTTTTGATAGCTTGATTATAATTCGTTTCAAATCTCAAATCTCGATTAGTTAAAATACCAACTAATTTTAAGTCTTTATCCGTTATAGGAACACCCGAAATGCGGTACTTTTTCATAAGAGCTAGTGCTTCATAAACCTGATGCTCAGGCGAGAGAAAAATTGGGTCTGTTATAACACCGTGCTCGCTTCGCTTAACTTTATCAACTCGTTCCGCTTGCTCGTCAATGCTCATATTCTTATGGATAATACCCATTCCGCCCTCTCTTGCCATAGCAATTGCCATACGGCTTTCTGTAACTGTATCCATAGCAGAGCTAAGTAACGGAATATTTAACACAATATTCTCGCTAAGTTTAGTTTTTAGACTAACTAAGCTAGGTAGTGTAGTAGATGCTCCTGGTATTAGCAAAACATCATCGAATGTTAATCCGTCTTTAAGAATTTTAAGTTTTTTGTTACTGTTTTCGTTTGTTACTTTTTTTATTGTTGGCATAATTTCATTTGTTCCTTAAGATTAGCACATAAATTTTGGCAATTCTTATCTCATTATATCAAACTGCTTTAATAAAGTGCAACTAAAAAAGGCAGCGATTTTAATTATTTACGCTGCCTTAAAATTGTATTCTAATTTCTTATCGCTACAACTTGCATTGTAATTGGTTCTATTAGTACAGCAAAAATTGTTTGATCGCTACCTATAAATGCCACATACCAATGAAAGCCACCAGCGTTATCAATACCGTTCGGAATAAGTCTAATAAAAATCTCACACTGCAACTCACCGCCTACTTTAAATACTTCAATAGAATTTCTTAACTTATTTTCGGCAATCTCCAATGCCTTTTGATAATCTATCATTTGATAAGTCAACACCGATTTTGCCGCAATATTTTCTTCTTTGCCTCCGTAAGTTAGATGCAAAACTATTTCCGGATTTGATATTGGTGCTCTTACAGGAAACTCCACACTAAGCGTATTGCTAAACGGATGCTTAGTAAACTCACCGCTATACAGAGTATCGTTTATCCTGGCACGCACTGAAACACTACCACTAATTTCGACTTTTGGCATTAAAGTTATAAGAGTAAAATCTTGAGTTTGCCCTCTCGTGCCATCTAATAAAAATGGCTCTTCCCGAACACCTGTTATAATTGAAACCCTAAAACTCTCACTCTCTCCTTCGAAAATGTTATCTCTTAATTCGCTTATTAAATTTGCTAACCTTTCATGTGAAGGACTACACCCTAAAAACACAACCACCCCTATTAACAAAGTGATTGCAAGCAAAAAACTCACAATCACTTTAACTTTTAATTTATCCCCTATTCTTTTTTGCATATATGATTATATGCAAAATTTTTATTGATTATTCGACTTTTTTTACTATAGCGATAATTCTCTTACGGAGCAAATCTAAAGAAACCTGATGTTGGATCGTATGTACCTACACCAAACGGTTGCATTAAAGTTGTGGCTAACACTCTGCCTGTTTCGTCTCGGCGAGTTAGTTGACCACGCACATAGTTACTGATAGCAGTGTTTGTTCTAAAGTTTACAATATTACCGTCCGCTACCACAACGCCATCCTCTGTAATCCACTCGAAATGTGTAAAGTTGCTAGCATCTACTCTAATATAACCTAAAGCATCACAAATAATAATATCATTAACCCGTGGCAAGAAACTCCATCTTGCTCCCCAATTTTGCCTTGTACGCAAATGAGGTAACATTTCTAACTCTGTTTCCCAATATTGCTCTGGTATTTCTAAAAGATTAGGGTCAAAATCACCAAAAGATTTAGCAAAATATGCTCCCGTTTCCCATCCATGCTGAAATGCCTCGATAGTGCGTTCGGGTAATAGCATTACATTAACGCTAAAGCCACCATGCCCTGTGTGATCGTCGCTATTAGCACTCATCCAAATAGGTCTACTTGGAAACATTCCACGCATAATTCTATCGTAAATATGAATGCTGGGATGACGGTTATCTTGATTAAACATTTCCATACTTATAATGTTAGGAAAATCACGGATTAAGTTTTGATACCAGCCTGCTGTTAGGCGTTCGATTTGATCGGGACGGTTTAGCCACTCTAAATGAGCATCAAACTCTGTAGTACCTGTAACCTCTGCTAAATAGCGTTGTGGATGAAAGATTTCGAATCTTTCTACACCTTGTCCGTGTGCTGTAGCTTGCTCTAATAGCTCTCTGTCGGTTCTAGCAGATTGATTGTTAGTGTGGTCGGTAAAGTCAGTAAAGAAACTGCCGATATGATGCATTCTGCTAAGTTCGGTTGCTTGAATAGGAATAAGTCCGTGGTTGTCTGCCTGTACACCAAAAGCACTCCATGGCCAAGTTTGTGCTTGAGCCACTCTATTAAGCCCCGTAGCACCGGGTGCTGTTATAACTATATGACCCGCAGGATGTTGTGCCCACTGCCCGTACCAAGTGTGGTCATGATCGGCAAAAGCTACAAAATCCATACCTAAAGTTGCGTTGCGTCTTGCCATCTCATTCGGAGATGCTAATCCATCGCTATTAGTAGTATGTTGATGTAAATCTGCCTTAAAACGAGGAGTGGACGCAATATCCACATTACGATAGGGATTAAACAGGAATAAATCCCTTTGTGCCTGCGTTAGATGTCTATTAGATGGCATATGAATATTATTTAGATCTTCATCAGGACAGCCTGTAAGTAAAGCAAGAGTAAAAGCACTCATTATTATCGCCACAAAAAGAGTGGTTATTTTTTTAATTCTTTTCGTTTTATTGTTTATCATAATATAAAAATCCTCTTTTATTATAATCTAAGCAGGCGAGGTAATTCGCTTGTGCCTAGTTGATTGCCTTGCCAAAATTCATTTGGAAGTAAAGTAAAGTTTACTGTGGTAATATTTGCCATATTAAATGCTATTACATTTGTAACCGAGAATGTTCCGCCGGAATTAGCTGTGTTTGCATTAGAGTAATCTAACACAATAAACACATTACTGGCACCACCGCCTGTAGAAGTGCCGCCTATACGATTCATATTTACGGCACCTGGAGCAGCTCGTACCATAACAACGCTGTTTTCTATTCTGCCGCTGTTTGCCGCAAAAAATGGACCGCTAGCATTCCAAGCAGCAGGAGTAGGGTTTGCAGTCGGATAAGGGTTGTTTAGTAAAGTACCTTGTATAAATACATTTTCTATAAGACCTCTATTATTTTGCACAAGAAGTCCGCCGTGTACAACATTGTGTGGTCCGTTAGCACCCTCAATGATTACTAAGTTACGAATAACTGCAGTTGAACTAGTGCCAGCAAATACACCCGACGCTCCCCAGTGACTAAAGCTACTACCCCAAGTGCCGCCTGAAACTGTGGCACCAGCGGCAAGAGAGAAATGTTTAATCACTCTGCCTCTGCCGTCCATTGTTCCTCTAAAGGCATAACCTGAGGTAAGTGCTCCACTACTGCTAGCACCAATAGGTAATATCGGCCTATCGCCAAAATCTATATCGTTTACTAAATGCCAATCTTGCCCAAGCATTTCACTTGTAGCAGAAGTACCGCCTAATGCTCTCCAATCGCTAGGAGTAGAAATAGCCCCTTGAGGCTTTGCTCCTGTAGCTACAGAAACACTAATGCTTTCAGACATATTTACACCACCTATACTTACAGTAGCTGTAACTATAGCCGAGCCTGTTACCCCGTGTGCTATACTGATAACTCCATCTTCAGTAACCGACACGACATTAGAATTGCTAGAAGTCCATCTGGCATCAGTCGGCAATAAATGGCCTCTATTGGGTCTTGCGTGTACACGATACTCATCGCCTGCCCAAAGAGTTAGTTCGTCTGTGCTAACTGTTAAACTTGTGGCAACCGGAAAAACCTCGATAAAAGCGTATGCTACAAAAGGATTTCCATTTGCGTCTAACGCCTCTGAAGTAGCCCGTACGATAGCCGTGCCTCTGGCAATACCGCCTACAATGCCTGCCTGTGATAGCGATATATAGCTAGCACCTTCTACTATCTCCCACAATGCTCCTCTAGGAATATAAGGTGCCATAGGGCTAGTGTGTGGCGATACGATAGCTTGAAGCTCTCGATTAAAGCCTTCTGCTATGGGAATTTGTTCGGTAGCAGATGAGCCGGGGGTTATTATAAAGCCCGTTGGCTGTGGTGCACGCACAACAATATCGACATATGCTTCTAAGCTACCGCTTCTTACATAAATCCGAGCAGTACCTGCCCCAATGGCTTTAACTACACCGTTTTGACCAACTATTGCAACAGCAATGTTATTAGATTCCCAATGCAATTTGGCACCAGCCGGTTCTACAGTAGCCGTTAGTTGCATATAGCTTGGGCTATCATACACACCAACAGGCATACCCAAATTCATAATAGTAGAATTGGGCTCTTCTAGCGAAAGTGAAGTTGCCGATACGCTACAACCCATAAATGCAAAAGTTACTAGGCTAAGCATAAAAATTGCAACCAAGATGGATATTTTTCTCTTCATTTAAGTTTACTCCTTAATAATTTATTTAGATTAAAATCGCAAAACACTAACTGATTTTTTTTATGTTAAATTTACATTCAGCTAATACTTTACAAAAGTATGATATTACTGTATCAATCTTTTATATTTCTGTCAATTATTATTTTAACTTAATTTTTTATATCAAATTTTTCAAAAAACATATTGACAAAAATGATAGCATTGTATATAATGATAATGTATTTTTTACATATTATTTAATAATTGATAAGGAGTTAACATTCATATGAAAAATAAACTTGTAATACTAACAATACTATTGAGTATTTTGCTTATATTTGTGAGCTTTACAGGCTGTTTTAATGTTAGAAATGAACCAGCACTAGGATCTTGTGGACATTATCCTTGCATTTGCTCGCAACCGCCTTATACACAATCGCCGACAATATGTGAAGAATGTAGTAGTCAATGGTGTATATGTGAATATTTGATAATATGTGAGAATTGTGGAGAGGAAAATTGGAGATGTATATGTCCTCAAATATGTGATAGATGCGGTTATGAAATATGGGGAGACGGGTGTGCTTGCCCAAGATTACCAGCCTTTTTATTTAGCGCACTTAGAGTAAATGCTCCTTATGCTTTTATTATACCGTCAGCCCAAATTGGTATACGTGGTAAGTGGGGCATGGGGCGACAATGTGTTTTTACATCATTTGCTCCTGCAACTGATAGAGATGCCGCCATATTAGAGGCTGTAGGGTTAGAACTACATAATTGCGGATTACTTGTAAGTTATAATTTAAATCAAATTGATACTAATACTTTAGGTGTTACAATGCGTAGTCTTACTATATTTGGTCGACCATTTGCTGATTTACAATTTGATATTGCTTTTTATGTAGACGGCTTTGATAGAGGAGTTAGAACGGTTCAGCTTGAAATTTTTTCTCCACACGCTCAAACAGGCAGTTTCTCATTTAACACCACTTCATTAAATAATGCTATCAGAACTCATAGTTTTGCTACAAATATTCAAGCATTTGCACCAAACCGTACAGTACGATTCTCGCTAGCAGAAGATAGCGAACCGTTACCAAGGTGGCTAGAATTATTGCCGTCTGGTCTACTATTTACACCACGCACAGCATCTAACCCGCTTGGCATTGTGCCAAATCTTATACCTATTATTGAGCATAATTTCCATGTAAAAGCAGAAGTTTACGGACAACCGCCACAATTCGCCGACTTTACAATAACAGTAGATTATGCCTTTTTGAACTTTCCACCACAACGCATTGGATATACCATGACTCGTGGCGAATTTGTCCGCATTCCTATAACAGGTGCTTCTACTCCTGATAACGGTGAAGCTGTAGGCGGAATAGAAAATGTTTTAATTAGTCACTCTTTCCATAATGTAACAGGTAACGTGTTACCAAGAGGATTAAGATTAGAAGATGGTTATATTGTAGGAACTCCTGAACGGGCTTATGGACGCTATTCTTTTAGAGTTTTAGCAAGTGCCGAAGGTTATAATAGTCGTAGCAGTGAAATAACAATCTATATTCAAGAGAGAATAGTAAACACAAAAGGAATTTTTGAAGCAGAATTTGTGGATATGAGAAGACGGAGTGGTAGCGGAGGTGGTGGAGCCTCTTATGTGGGCATGATTCAACAAGTAGCATACGGGGCCCGAAACTGGTTTTATGTAGGCTGGCACTATAGGAACAGCATAGACCCTAATGCAACAACAAATCCCCCTTTCTCATTTGTATTTAACTCTACTGCCGCCATAGAATATGCCCCGCTTATAGTTAGGTTAAGCAGTGAAACTATGGATATGCTAATGACTCCCGAAAACTATCATTTATACCTAAACGGTAAAGTTTTAGATTTTGAGCCGTTTACCGTAGTCGGTATTCGCAGCGGACAATTTAATATAGCCACTTTCCAAGACTTTCATTTAGGCTATCATCCTATTAGGCAAGGTAAAAATATTTTAAGGGTTGCCGTGCTAGCAAACAATTTTGGATTTTATGGTCAAGGTGCACCGGGATTTGACCATATCCGATTTGAAAACTTTGGCAATGCAACATTAACTTGGCGACCACATACCTATAATCTGCGAGGAGCCGATAGAGATTTTTGGGAACAACATGCACCTTATATTTATTAAACAAAAACTAGCACAAGACATAAAACTCTTATTTTTTCTTATTTTCGACAAATATTTTTTACAAAAGGTATTGACAAATGGTTCTAAATATGGTATGTTGGTATCCTAGAAAGGAACACCCCTCTCACATAAAGGAAAAACTGATAAATATATGGAAACATTTAGAACAACTCACACTTGTGCTAGACAAATCATTTTTGATGTACAAGATAACACACTAACAAGTTGCAAATTTATTAACGGTTGCTCGGGTAATGCTCAGGGCATTACAAAGTTATGCCTAGGACAAAATATTGATGATCTAATTGAGAAATTATCCGGCATTAAATGCAAACAAAATACATCTTGCCCTGACCAGCTGGCGAAAGCACTAATTGCTTATAAAGAAAAATTGACATTAAAAACTCAAAAAGAATTAGAGAAACAAGAAAAAACTCTTATTGCAGAAATAGTGACAAAAACAGCACAATAAAAACATAAATAAAAGCGTAGTTTATAATAAAAAACTACGCTTTTTACATTATTGGGACGACACAATATTCTACTCTATTATTTATCAATTTTTGAGATATATTTTTATTATCAATATTACATTTAGAGTGAATTCTGCGTTCAGAGTTCACTATAGCTTTTGGTGCTATCATAACCTTACCCTCTAAACCCTTGTAACTATCCTTTCTTATCAATTTTCTATCTAAAATTTCACCGCTAGCACCTCTATAAATTAAATATCCCTCACTTTTAAGAGCACCGTATCCCTTTGCTATTCGTTTTTTCTCTCCTCCTATAGCAACATCTCTATCAAAAAATTTATAGTCAATATCCACTTCTTCTTTATCGAGCGGAGGCTCGGCTTGTGCTATAATAATACTTTTAGTTTCTATCGTATACGGCAATTTCTCTCCATAAAATTCCACTACTGCATTGCCGTCTTCGCCGTATGCCCTTATAAAAACAGGTGATTTGCCGTCATTTACAAACCGTAAATCACTTGTACCACTATTTACCATAGCATCAAAACTAGGCGGAACATAACTAGACTTTAGTGAGTGATTTTTAACAGCCGTTATACGCATATCGGCTCTAATTGCACTATTATAAAGTGTCGTACTAGCCTGACAAACCCCACCACCAACACCATCTACATATTTGCCGTCCATAATGATTTTAGCTTCACGATAACCGTTTGCCACTGTACGGTTACCGACAACTTTATTAAACGAAAATTCCTCGCCAGGCTCTAACCGTGTACCGTCTATACTTTTTAATGCTAAAGTAATATTGTGTGCTCTATCGGCCTTAGAATTAGCATAACTCGTAGAAAAACCAACTCGTTTGTGTGTTAGTTTTAAATTATCATATGCCGAAATCTCAGGTTGAATACTTTTAGGTTTTATAACAAGCGGAGTTTTCTGATTTTTTCTAAGATGCAAAAATGTATCCCGCCAAAGAGTTTCCGATTCTAACTCAAAACCTACCTCTTCTTTGGTTATATTAAACATTGGCTTAGAGTTTGGACTAAATATAATAGTCGAGTTTTTCGGAGGTTTATTTATATCGCCTAAAATTCTGTCTAGCGTTTTATAAAGAAGCGGAAAGCAATAACTCATTGCTTTTTGATAGTCTCCACCCTTTTGTAAAATCCTTTCTACCTGTGAAAGCTTTTCGTTAAGAGGAGCATTTATTTTGCGGATTTGAATTTCTTCTGCCACCAAATAATCAGGAGCAGTAATTATGTTATCTATATATTTATACGACTTACCGTTATATGTAAATTCAATAGTGGCTCGGTTAGTTGTGATGTGTGCACTTGCCACTCTTACATCGCTTGATAAGGTAAAAACAAAAAGAAGTAGCACTAGTAACAATATTATAACCGCCACTCCTAAATATTTTATTCTCGTTTTTCTCATCTGCATACAGTTATAGTGTGTGTAGATGGAAAAAAAACTATGTATCAGCTATATTCTATTAATCTTTATTTCTTAACTCAGGTCTAGTTAATTCGACAAATAACTGATTTGGTAAATTTCTTACATCTTCTTCGTAAAATACTCTAAACACATTACCTTGACCGTAACTTGCCATATTTTCTGTTACGAAAAAAGTTCCTGTTATACAAACTGCACTTAGCGTTATACCATAACTCTTATTCATTTCGTAAATAAACTGATTAGAGATAGTAGGATTATGCATTGGAGTGCCGTTAGTAAAAAATAAAATATGCCTACTTGCCAGATTTTCTACTAAAAGCAGTTGTTCTTTTGCTAATTCTAGTGCCGGCACAAAATGAGTGCCATCAGCAAGCCGAATGCCATTTATAGCTTGTATAATTTGAGGACGATTTACACTACTCATATTTAGCATTCCATTAAGAGGGGTAGGTTCCCCTCTACTAGTTTGAAGTGCCGCAGTACTATCAAATGATATAACCGCCACATAGTCATCAGGCATTAAAGCGTCCAGGCTAGCTCTTGCCATAGCTATAGCAAAATCCAATCTGTTTCCAGTAAATCCTGGAATATTGCTTGCACCCATACCGCCAGATTTTTGTATAACTATTGCAAGTGCAATAGGTGTAAGTGCCTCTACATCACTACTGATATCGCCGTTGCCGTTTTTATCTCTACTAGTATCTCTGTTCTCATCGGACGGTATACTTGTGACTAAATCATCACCACTATTAGTACTATTAGAACAAGCCGTTAAAAAAGCGATACTAAAAATCATAATAAAAGTCATAAATATTATCATTATTTTAACTACCAAAGTCTTTTTTGATTTTTTTGTTGTGTTAAATTTATTGTCAATCATTCATATATCCTCCTATAAAACTTACAAAAAAAGTACGCTCGAAAAAAACGAACGCACCTTTGCGAAATTTCTAATTATAATATATGCTCTTAAAAGAACTATGTCAAGCCTTTTAAAATAAAAAATTAGACAACATTATACTATACAAACATTTTATCCGCTTTTACCATCGAAAATGCTAACTATTCTATTGTATAATTTTTTATCACTAAACTCACCTTCTAGTGTTAACTCTAACGGTGCTACATTTATTAAATAAATCATAAGTTGATCAGAGCTAAAAAAGCTAAACTCAAAGTGATTTTTTTTATATAACCCCTTAACACTAAAGCGATTATCAACAGCCTCTATAGATAGCTTCTGAATTTTAGGAGTAACGGCACTCATTAAAAACTTCAACAATTCATTAAGCGTTTCGTCTTGATGAAGATGTATTGCATTATTAGTAGCAAGGCTTGCAATCTCGTTCCAACGCTCCTTTAGCTCTCCTAATCTAAAATTAAAAAATCCCTCTAGCGAGATGCAATCACCAAATTTAAGTTCTCGTTCTATAATTTCTCCTTCTGATTCTCTGTCAAATGCTACAAGTGAATGAAGCAATAAATTACTACTCATTTCACTTAATTGCGTAATTTTAAGCCTATATTTAAGGTATTCGTATTTAACTCTAGTGAGATACATCTCTTTTAGCACGGACGAGATGATTTTTTTAGCCTCAGGCTTTTTGTCCCGCTCGCAAGCTATAGACAAAACAATACGACCAATATTTTCGCTAGTGGCCACAACTCCGTCTATTCCCTTAAATTGCAGTACTAAAACCTTTTCTACAGCCGTAATCCAATTTCTTTTTTTACTATCCACACTTAAACTGCATTGATACATACAAGTATTCTATGTTACTTGTCCCCTTTTTAAGCAAAATCTTTTTGTTAGATTTTGTAATACTTTTTGCATTATAAAAAAATAGCGAAACTTAGTTGCTTCGCTATTTTTTAATCATTTACTCTTTTTTATAATTTAAATAAATTATTTTCTTGGATTTTTGATGTTTGCTTGTGCTGCTGCTAAGCGTGCAATCGGCACACGGAATGGAGAGCAAGAAACATACTCTAAACCAATATCATGGCAAAACTCAACAGAAGCAGGGTCACCACCATGTTCGCCACAGATACCTAATTTAAGGTCTTTTCTACTAGCTTTACCTTTTATAGCCGCCATTTTCATAAGCTCGCCAACACCTGTAAAATCGATAGTTCCAAACGGATCGTTCTCGTAGATTTTTGTATCGTAATAATGCTCTAAAAATTTAGCGGCATCATCACGGCTAAAACCGAATGTCATCTGAGTTAAGTCATTTGTACCAAAGCTGAAGAACTCAGCGTGCTGAGCAATGGTATCTGCAGTTAAGCACGCACGAGGGATTTCAATCATTGTACCAACTAGATATTTTAATTTAGCACCGGATTCTTTAATGATAGCATCAGCTGTTTTAACAACAACATCTTTAAGGAATAAATACTCCTTAACCTCACCCACAAGCGGAATCATAATTTCCGGCACAACAGGTTTTTTAGCAGTTTTATTAACTTCAATAGCCGCCTCTATTACCGCTCTGGTTTGCATTTCGCAAATTTCGGGGTAAGTTATAGCTAAGCGACAACCTCTATGACCCATCATTGGGTTAAATTCGTGTAAGCTATCAATAACTTGCTTAACTTCTTCTACAGATATACCGCAGTGTTTAGCTAATTCTTGTCTGCCTGCCTCATCGTGAGGAACAAACTCGTGTAGCGGTGGGTCTAAAAACCTAATTGTAGCAGGCATACCGTCTAATGCTTTGTAAATTTCTACAAAGTCTTTTCTTTGCATCGGAAGTAATTTAGCTAACGCCTTTTCTCTATCTTCTTTATTTTTAGCAACAATCATTTCTCTAATAACGATTGTACGCTTTTCGCCCTCGAAATCAAAGAACATATGTTCAGTTCTACATAAGCCAATACCTTCTGCGCCAAACTCAATAGCTTTTTTAGTATCTTTATAACTGTCTGCGTTTGTTCTGATTTTTAATGCACGGTATTTGTCTGCCCAAGCCATAACCGTACCGAAGTCGCCGGTTAAAGCCGCTTCTACTCTAGGAATTAAACCGTCGTAAATTTCGCCTGTAGAACCGTTAAGAGAAATTAAATCGCCTTCTTTATAAGTTTTGCCTGCTATTGTAGCTGTGCCTGCCTTTTCGTTAAGAACTAGCTCGCCACAACCTGCTACACAGCAAGTACCCATACCTCTAGCTACAACTGCAGCGTGGCTTGTCATACCGCCTCTAGCTGTTAAAATACCTAAAGCAACATCCATACCGGCGATGTCCTCGGGAGAGGTTTCTAATCTAACTAAAATTAAATCCTTTTCGCCTTTAGCATGTAGCTCAACTGCTCTATCAGCTGTAAATACTACTTTACCAGCTGCTGCACCCGGGCTAGCCGCAAGACCTTTAGCAATAGGCTTAGCTGCTTTAAGTGCCTTAGCATCAAATTGCGGATGAAGAAGTCCATCTAACAATTTAGGCTCTATCATAAGAATTGCTTCTTGTTCTGTTCTTAGTTTTTCTGAAACTAAGTCGATTGCAATTTTTAAAGCTGCCGCCGCTGTACGCTTACCGTTACGGGTTTGTAGCATATAAAGTTTACCTTCTTCTATTGTAAACTCCATATCTTGCATATCCTTATAATGTGCCTCAAGTCTAGCAACAATGTCTGTAAACTCTTTATAGATTTTTGGATTTTGCTCTTGCAGTTTGCTAATTGGCAGTGGAGTTCTGATACCTGCAACTACATCCTCGCCTTGAGCATTCATAAGATACTCACCATAAAGCATTTTTTCGCCTGTTGCTGGGTTACGAGAGAAAGCAACGCCGGTTCCTGATGTATCACCTTTGTTACCGAATACCATTGCTTGAATATTAACCGCTGTACCCCAGCTATATGGAATAGAGTGCATTCTTCTATAGATTTCTGCTCTCTCATTCATCCAGCTTCTAAAAACAGCCGCAGTAGCACCCAATAATTGCTCTTTAGGGTCTTGCGGAAATTCTTTACCTATTTTCTTTTTATACTCTGCTTTAAATTGCAAACACAATGCTTTAAGGTCTTCAGTAGTAAGTTCTAAGTCTTCTTTGATGCCTTTTTTATGCTTCATTTCGTCGATAAGCTCTTCAAAGTATGCTTTGCCAACTTCCATAACAACATCGCTGTACATTTGAATAAAACGACGATAGCTATCGTAAGCAAATCTAGGGTTACCTGATTTAGCCGCTAAACCTTCTACCGAAACATCATTTAAGCCTAGGTTTAGGATAGTATCCATCATACCAGGCATAGACGCACGAGAACCAGAACGAACTGAAACTAGTAGCGGGTCAACAGGGTCACCGAACTTTTTACCCATTTCTTTTTCTAATTTGGCAACATTAGCAAAAATTTCTTTTTCTATTTCGCTATTGATTTTTTTGCCGTCTGCGTAGTATTGCGTACACGCTTCTGTTGTTACCGTAAAACCATCAGGAATTGGTAATCCAAGCGATACCATTTCGGCTAGGTTAGCACCCTTTCCGCCAAGAAGCTCTTTGCCCTTGCCGTGCCCTTCTTTGAACATATAAACGAATTTTTTTGACATTTTTACTGTTTGAGTGTTTTTGCCAACTTTTTATAAAAGCTATTACGACTACACTCTTTTTCTCCTATTTTTTTGCACAAAAATCTGCACAATTATTCGTACAAATTTTTGTACCCATTTGTACTCCACGATTATATCACTTACGACTTTTGTTTGCAAACGATTTTTTTAATTTCCCCTCTTGACTTATTGCCCTTATATCTGCTACACTAGTTTATTAGTGGCAACCAAAGAAAAAGTTAAAAAACAAAAACCGCTTCAGTTTAGACCTGAATTACTTAATGCGATGAAAGGTTACAAGCCTAAGTTTATATTAAACGATATATTCGCTGGCTTAATGGTGGCACTTGTAGCACTGCCACTTAATATGGCAATGGGTGTTAGGCAAGCCGAAGGCTCTCCATATGCTATACAAATCGGATTATGGGCAGCGATTATAGGCGGAATTTTATTAGCACTTTTTGGCGGTACTAGATTTTCCATAGGTGGTCCTACTGCCCCGTTTATAACAATAACAGTTATATTATTAGGTACAAATTCAGGTTATGGCTTACATGGCTTGTTTTTTGCCGTTGTATTAGGAGGCGTATTTTTAATTATTGCAGGCTTTCTGCGAGCCGGTAGACTATTAAAATATGTATCATTCCCTGTTATGATAGGTATTTGTTTAGGGATAGGCATAATGCTGTTTTTTAATCTACTTTCCGATGTTGGCTTTATGCTTGCTCCTCATACGGATTTAACCCGAACACTAGACAATATAACTCCTTTTACAGCTAGGCTTGTCCGTACAGTTACCAATTTTAATAACTTTAGTATATCTAGTTTTATAATCGGTGCATTTGTAATTCTACTGGTTTATTTTATACCTAGAATTCCTAAGGTAGGTAAAAAAATACCGGCTATGATTACCGCTATAGCACTTGGTACTGTGTTATCTATTGTTTTTACTGCCATTTACAACGCTACAAATATCAGCTGGATACAGCCTAGAACTATATACAGTGTTTTTGGAAACCCAGAACCTGCTTGGGGAGAACATTTGCTTAGATGGAATTTAGTGAACTTTGCTAACCCTATGCTATACTTCTTTGCTTTTGCTATCGCAATAGTTGCTGCATTAGAGGGAATGATGAGCTCTCAAGCAGTAGAAAACATTTCCGGACTAAAATACAGTGCCGATATGGAAATTATCGGGCACGGTGTTGCTAATGTAGGCAGCGGACTGCTTGGTGGATTGCCAATTACCGCTGCTATGGCACGCACTAATCTAAATTATGCTAATAGAGCTAAATCTAATCTTGCAGCCATTTTCCAATCACTTTTCCTACTACTTTTCTATGTAGTGCTTATGCAGTTTATGGGCATTATCCCGCTTGCCGCACTCGCTGCTCCGCTTATTAAAGTTGCTATCGCCACCAGCTTCTTCCCTATTGTTAAATGCTTATTTAAGTTTACTAACCGAGATACAATTCAGCTTGTTGTTACAAGTTTAGTTACGATAATATTTGGAGTGCATTTTGGAGTAATAGCCGGAATCGCAATTTCATTTATAGTAAACAGTAAAAGCATTAAAGATAAAATGACAGTTGAGGATATTGAGTTTGAAAAAATCCCGAATATCGAAAACTTCTGCGAGCATTTTGAATGCGAAGAAGAATTGCCTATTATTAAAGCGTTTACCATTAGCGGAACAGTCTTTTTTGCAAATACCTATAAAATAACGGATAAAATAAAAGAAGCTATAGCAAACGGTGCCGATGAGGTTGTGTTAGATTTTTCTAATGCTACAAGCATAGATGCTACGGTAGCCGAAAAGCTAGCCAAATACTCCAAAGCCCTAGCTAAAAAAGGTAAACGCTTAGCACTATTTAATACCTCTAAAGACATAAAACGACAATACGAGCAAGCCTTTAGATATATTGTAATGAGTTGGTAGTTTTTAATGCATAATGCTTAATTCACAGTACTTAGTGAATAACTTATTTATATAACTATAAATACAGATATTCTGTCAGCCTCTACAATTAGTAATTTCTGATAAACTAATAAGTCAATACTTTTTACTTTAGCAAAATTTTCCTATTGACTTTTTGCTACTTGTGTCATACACTTAAATCAGGTGGCAAAAAAGCGTAAAAATATAATTGAGCATTTGCAACAGTCAATAGAGCTTGATACAAAAAAAACTCCGTCGGACACTATTTTAAGCACCGTCGGGATTTTAACAGGCACATTAGCAGGGCTACTTGTGTTAATTTGTTTAATTTTATATTTAGCTATCCCCCGCCCGCCTGTCGGCATCGACTTTGCCGAAGTTGTTTGGTATTTTATATACTACCCTAGCGTTGTGCTTGTAATCGTAGGACTTTTTTGCACCGTTGGTCAACTATTTCGTAACCACTACATTTCAACAATTATCGGACTAATTATAAACACTTCCGTTGCCATTGCCCTAATAACCGTCTCTCTGGTGCAAGGCATAGCATTTGGGCAAGTACTAGTATTCCCATTTTGGTTTTTATAAAATCGCCAAACAATCATTAAAGTATGAAAAATATTTCTTTTTCGCCACCGGATATTACTACAAATGAAAAAAACCGTATATCCGAGGTGCTAAATAGTGGTTGGATAACCACAGGTCCTACGGTAAAGAGGTTTGAAAGTAGACTTGCTAAGTATTGTGGCACACAAAACACTGTATGCTTAAATTCGGCAACTGCTGGATTAGAGCTTATTTTGCGTGTTTTAGGAATTAGCGACGGCGACGAAGTTATAACAAGTGCTTACACATATACGGCTAGTGCCAGTATTATAGCACATACAGGTGCAAAAATTGTTTTAGCCGATACCAAAAATAATAGCTACGAGATGGATTACGACAAACTTTCCTCTTTGATAACTCCTAAAACTAAAGCTATCATTGCCGTAGACATCGCCGGAGTAATTTGCGATTATAATAAACTTTTTAATATAGTAAACTATAAAAAATCCTGTTTTGTAGCAAACAATCCTTATCAAGAAGCTATCGGTAGAATTTGTGTTATAGCAGATGCGGCACACTCATTTGGCGCTACTCAAGATGATAAAATCTCAGGTAGCATAGCTGATTTTAGCGTTTTTAGCTTTCATGCTGTAAAAAATCTAACTACCGCCGAGGGCGGAGCTATCACTTGGAACAAAGCACTTCCCTTTGATACAGAAGCACTTTATAAAGAATTTATGCTTTTAGCACTTCACGGGCAAGACAAAGACGCTTTAACAAAATCACAAGCCGGCGCTTGGGAATACGATATAAAATGCTTAGGCTACAAATATAATATGACCGATATTGCCGCAGGTATTGGTATCGCTCAACTAAGTCGCTATCCGTATTTTTTAGCGGAAAGACATACAATAATAAAACAATATAACAACGCTTTTGCTGGCACAAATATAGAGTTTTTAGCTCATGTAGGCGAAAATTACCGCTCTAGCGGACATCTTTATTTAACAAGAATAACAAATATCAAAGAAGAAAAACGCAATAAATTCATTCAAAAAATGGCAGAAGACGGTATCGCCACAAATGTCCATTACAAACCACTCCCACTTTTTACAGCCTACAAAAATTTAGGCTTTGATATTAAGGATTTTCCAAATGCTTTTAACCAATATCAAAATCAAATTTCACTTCCATTGCATACTAAACTATCCGCAGACGATATTACATATATTATCGAAAATTATATTAAGGCGGTAAAAGAAGTATAATAGAATTTTTACAAAACAACTGGATATTTTTACTATGTGGATTTCTAGGGTTACTATGGATATTAGGCTCTATCTTTTTGTACCGCCGTTTATTTAAGCGTATATACGATATAATTTTTTCTATTATCGGTATGCCTTTTTTCTTTTTGCTTTTTATCCCCATTTCTATTGCTATAAAAATCTCGGATAAAGGTAAAATTTTTTACTGCGGAGAACGAGTTGGCAAAAACGGCAAAATTTTCAAAATGAAAAAATTCCGCTCTATGAAAGAAAATTCACCCGATATTCGCCTAGAGGACGGTTCAACTTATAGCGGAGAAAAAGATGTGCGAGTAACTAAACTAGGAAAATTTTTAAGAAAAACCTCTTTAGACGAAACTCCACAAATAATTGATATATTTATTGGCAATATGAGTTTTCTCGGTCCACGCCCTGATGTACCGGACGAGGTAGAAAAGTTAGAAAACGAGGAACGAGATTTGTTAAAGGTTCGCCCTGGTGTTAGCGGTTATTCGCAAGCTAAGTACCGCAACAGTATAACTACAAAAGAAAAAATCAAACACGACTGCTGGTACGCTAATAATATTTCCATTTTCCTTGACATTAAAATCTTCTTTATGACTATTTGGACAGTTTTAAGACGCAAAAACATCAACAACGAATCAGTCGGCAATATAGACGAAAATACATTGAACAATGTGATAAATGTTATAGATAATAAGGGTACTGATGATATAATAGAAGAACTAATAGAAAAAACCATAGAACCTACAGAATTAGAACTCTGTGAAGAATTAGAAAATGAAAAGACAAATATTTTAACCACCCATATTCCTTAATAAAAACAAATTGACAATCCATCTCTTTTATTTTATACTAAAAAATCTAACTAATGACAAACCTACCCAATAAAAACTTCAAAAATAATCCTCAAAACAATAAGCCACACCCAAATTTGTCGGCTAGAGTTTTGCCACACTCAGTAGAGGCAGAGAGCTCGGTTTTGGGCTGTATTTTAATAGACGAAAACGCTCCTATCTATATTTTGGGTGAACTTAGCGCTACTGATTTTTATATGCCAAGCCACCGCACTATTTTTAGTGCTATGGCAAGCATCGCATTAAAAGATAAACCTATTGATATTGTTACACTTGTTACAGAATTAGAGGCACTTGGCTCTCTTGATGAAGCAGGCGGGCTTACATACTTAAATAATTTATCTAATCTTGTGCCGAGTAGCGCTAACTTTAGACACTACACTACAATTGTTAAAAAGACTTCTACCCTACGCCGTCTTATTGAAGCTAGCGGAAGAATCGCCGATAAAGCATTCACAGGCGATCCTGACGATACTGCTATCAATTTTGCCGAGGGTGAAATTTTTTCTTTAGCTGAAAAATTTGACCGCTCAAAACTCGTCCACGCCAGCGAACCGCTAAGTGAAACGATTGCCGAAATAGAATTTAAATGTAAAAATCCCGATAGCGGTAGAGGTATTCCGACAGGCTTTAAGCGCTTAGATAAGATGCTAAACGGTTGGCAAAAAGGCGATTTAGTTATTATTGCTGCCCGTCCAAGTGAGGGTAAAACTAGTTTAGGTATGAACTTTATAACTAAAGCTATGTTCGACGGTAATCGCCGTACCTCTGCCGGCAAACCAGACCCATACAAATGTGCCGTTTTTTCGCTTGAAATGCCGTCCAGCCAACTCTTAAAAAGGCTTGTTTGCTCACACGCTAAGGTTAATATGGAGCGTGTAAATGCCGCAGACTTAAATGCTAAAGAGTGGAAAAAATTATTTGCCACAAAAACACTTGTAGATAAGGCTCATCTATACATAGACGATAGCTCGCTTACTACTCCTATCGAAATCCTTAGTAAATGTCGCAGATTAAAACGGGAAAAAGGCTTAGATTTTATAATGATTGACTATCTACAGCTTATGAGTAGCGGTAAGCGTGTAGAAAACCGTCAGCAAGAAGTTAGCGATATTACCAGAACTCTTAAAATCGCCGCTAAGGAATTAGGAGTACCTATAATTCTACTTAGCCAAATGAGTAGGGATATAGAAAAGCGAAAGGGTGCCGATAAAATGCCCCAAATGAGCGACCTTCGAGAAAGTGGAGCTATTGAGCAAGATGCCGATATAATATTATTTATACACCGCAAGTATGCTAGTACCGATTTATCTGTGTCTGAAGAAGAGAGAAATCGGGTACAATTAGTTATAGCCAAGCACCGAAATGGTGAGCGTGGCTTAGTAGATGTAAAATGGAAGGGTGAAACTGTTACTTTTGAAGATGTGGAGTTTACTTCTAGCTATGTTCCACCTCAAGATTCTGGCGGTGGCAACTTTACCGTTAGCGAAGATTTCATAGCTACTGATAATAATTTTGAATTAAATGACAATAATTACCAAGATAGCTTTGTAACACCAAATCAAAAATCTACCGAAGAGCTTTTGGCTGTGCCATTAAGCTCGGACGAGGATGAGGTTTTTTAACAACGCACAATATTTAACGCTCAACGCACAATAAAGATCTTAATATATAAACAATAAATCAAAAATTGTGAATTGCACATTGAACATTGAAAACTGAAAAATGGACGATATACAAAAAATATTACAAAAAGGAGGCGCTGTTTTGGCTAAAATTTTTACAGGTAAGGAAATTAAAAACGAACTTATCGCAGAATTTGAAGAGCTTGAACCCACCGAGATTTTTACGATAGCGCTAGGGCTTATTGCAGAGGAAAAATATTCCGAGTGCGAGGATTTTTTATTTAAGCATATAGAAAAGGATTATACCGATGAGTTATTCCGATTAGGTAAAGCTATAATAGAAAATGTTGTTTCGCTTGGCGATGATGTTTTGCAAGAGGGTGATTATAGCTTAGAAGATGCTCTAGCTTGGCAAGCCGATTGGATAAAATTACATGTTCCGCTAGATAATTTTGAGAATAGAGATGAAAGGCAAAATCCAAACTTTACAGGCAAAAAAGCCAAAAAAATCATCGCCAAAAAATCTAGACGCCAACTTTACAACGAAACCCCGCAGGTATAGGTAATACTTAGTATATACTGATTATAAGCAATTAAAAAATCACTAATAGTAGGGCGGCAGATTGTTGTCCAAACTTTATTTATGAATCATAACCTCCATTTTCAGCACCGTACTGCCGGTATACTTATGCCGATATTTTCGTTGCCTAGCCCGTTTGGGATAGGTTCTTTTGGTAAACCCGCATATAATTTTATCGATTTTTTAGCCTTAGCTAAACAAAAATACTGGCAAGTTTTGCCTCTTAATCCAACCGATACATATAATAGCCCCTATGCTAGCCCATCGGCTTTTGCGGGAAATTCATTATTTATTGATTTAGAATTACTAATAAAGCAAGGATTGTTAAAAAAATCAGAACTTCATCTTGATTTTCAGGACACCCGGTGTACCTCCCCTACATTATCCATAAATCATCTGTCCCTAACCCACAACCCCTACATTGACTACAAAAAAATCCAGAATACTCACTATCCCTTATACAAAAAAGCATTTTTTCGCTTTACTAAAAACGATAACTATAATAACTTTATCCAAAAAAACTCTCATTGGCTAAATGCTTATATTGTATATCAATCAAATCTAACAGGCGAATCAGTTGACTACTTTGCCTTTTTACAATACATTTTCTATACTCAATGGCAAGCGTTAAAAGCATATGCAAACTCAAAAGGCATTTCAATAATTGGAGATATTCCGCTATATGTTGCCGAAAAAAGCGTAGACGAGATTTCTAATCCACATCTTTTCTTACTAGATAAAAATAACTCCCCCACACTAGTAGCAGGCTGTCCGCCCGATGATTTTTCTAAAGACGGTCAAAAATGGGGCAATCCACTCTACAACTGGGAGGCTCATAGACAGTCAGGCTATAAATGGTGGATAGAGCGGCTTGCCCATAATCTATTGATTTACGATGCCGTACGGCTAGACCACTTTAGAGGTTTAGAGCAATTCTTCGCTATTCCAAAAGAGAAAACTGCTCTTGATGGCTCTTGGCACTTAGGTGGTGGCGAGCATTTTATAAAAACAATAAACAGCTGGTTTAATAATCCGCCACTTATCGCCGAGGATTTAGGTCACATCACAGACGGTGTTAGACATCTATTAAAGGTTAGTAATTACCCGACTATGCGTGTTCTGAATTTCGGCTTTAATGCTCCTTTAGGCAAATCCGAACACCTACCGCATAATTTTGCTAATCACACAGTAGCATATAGCCAAACTCACGATACCGACACAATTTGCGGATTATATAATAAGTCATCTGCTAAAACTAAAGCTGATATGAATGATTACTTCGGCACAAAAAACGGCGAAAACATCGGGTTTTTAGGCGCTGTTTCTATACTTAAATCCCCCGCTAACACCGCCATTATTCCCCTATCGGACTATTTGAATTTAGATTCTACCGCCCGAGTAAACACCCCAGGAACAGTCGGTAATCACAACTGGAGCTATCACCATGATAGCACGCACCTTAATAAAGAACTGGCACAAAAAATCGCCAGACAAACAATTTTATCGGGAAGGGTATAAAAATAATAGCTAATTAGTAATTACAATATCGTACAATCGTAGGGTCGACACTCTGTCGCCCGAACTTTAGAAAAGTCTAACTATTTATTTGCGCTCTTTTATTATGCTCTGGCGACAGAATGTCGACCCTACTATTTTATTTTTTTAATTATCTTATTGATTATTTATTGTCTAGCCTCTTCAAAATCTCTTTTACTTGTTTTTTAACGCTTTCTTCTCCTAAAGCGGTATCAACTACCGTATTACTTCTTTTCACTTTTTCCGCTAACGGCATTTGTGAATTTATTGCTTTTGTTGCTTCGGCTTTATTTATGTTATCTCTTGCTATTAGCCTTTTTATTTGTTCGCTTGTACTACAAACTACACAAACAATATAACCTACTAATTTTTCAAAACTTGCCTCAAATAATAATGGAATTTCTACCGCAACAATATCACTCTCAATCTCCCTCACCAACTCTTGTACTCTATTATAAATTGCAGGGTGCGTAATTGCATCTAATTTTCTCCTTGATGCTTCGTCGCTGAATATTATGCTACGGAGTTTTTTTCTATCTAAAAGCTTATCGTTAAAACACTCGCTAAACTCCCCTTTTACTTTTTCTAAAACATTTTTATCATCTAATATTTCTTTAGCCACTACATCGCAATTAAAAACCGCACAACCCAACTCCTTAAAAATCTTCATAACAAAACTTTTACCTGTTGAGATACCGCCGGTAATTCCAATAACTACCTTTCTACTTTGCTTCATACCAGCTACCCCCGATATTTATATCCACCACAAGCGGAACATTCAATTCTGTTGATTTTTCCATTACTTCCTTTACTTTTTTGCTAACTGCTTCTGCCTCAAATTTATCTACCTCAACAATAATTTCGTCGTGAACCTGCAAAATAATTTTACCACTTGTTCCACGCAAAACTTCGCTAACCTTAATCATAGCAATCTTGATTATATCCGCCGCTGTACCTTGAAGCGGTAAATTCATAGCCGCTCTTTCGCCAAAGTTTCTAAGCCCTGCGTTAGACGAAAGTAATTCAGGAATTCTGCGTCTTCGACCAAAAAGCGTTTTAGCATAGCCCAGCTTTTTAGCATTTGCTACCGCTCCATCTAAATATGCTTTAACCCCACTAAACTTTTCAAAATAATTATCTATATACCGCTTTGCCGTAAAATTACCTACCTTTAATTGGTTAGCCAAACCAAAACCACTAATCCCATAAATAATACCAAAATTAACAGCCTTAGCACTCCTACGCATATCGCTATCCACATTATCAATAGACACTCCAAAAACCTTGGCTGCCGTTTCTGCGTGAATATCTTCGTTATTTTTATATGCCTCAATCATAATCGGGTCGCCGCTAAAGTGAGCCATAAGCCTAAGTTCTATCTGAGAATAATCGGCACAAATAAGTACTCTATCGCTAGACTTTGGCACAAACGCTTTTCTAATCTCTCGCCCCATTTCATCTCTGGTAGGAATATTTTGTAAATTAGGCTCTACACTACTTAACCTGCCTGTCGTAGTTAACGCTTGCTTAAATTCTGTATGCACAACACCGCTAGCACTCGAAGCTCTAAGTAGCCCCTCTACATAAGTGCTATTTAATTTAGCCAATTTACGATACGCCAGCACCTTACTACAAATCGGATAATCGTTTTCTAGTAATTCCAAAATCTCTACAGCAGTCGAGAATTTTTTATCTTTTTTAGGATATGGAATTTTTAGATGCTCAAATAATACTTCACCAAGTTGCTTAGGGCTATTTACATTAAACTCCTTATCCGCAATTTCCTGAATTTCTTTGGACAATTCGGCGATTTTTACGCTAAACTCCTCGCCCATTTTAACTAACTTTTGCTTATCTACCTTAAAGCCCTCTTTTTCTATATTAAACAAAACTCTAACAAGCGGCAATTCTATATCGTAATAAAGCGAGGTCATTTCTTGATTTGCCAATTGTTTTTTTAATTCTGTCGCCAAATCAAAAAGTCCCGTTGCTACAGCCGTATTATCAAAATCGTATGCTAGAAGTAAGTCGCCTATCTTTTCTAGCGGAAGCGACATATCCACTAAATATTGAGCTAATTTTACATCAAAAAAATTATTAAATTCTATTCCAAATGTTGTCAATAAATTAAGTGTTTTTTTAGCATCAAATACAATTTTTTCTGTCGCTTCATCCTCTAAAAGGTCCTTAATCACACCTATAACGCTAGTAAAATCCAATCCTATATCAAGTAGCGTTTTAGCAAGCTCAATCTCATACTCCACACCACTCTCAAATGATAATGAAATGTTGTCGCCAAAATGTACAGCTAACGCACCACCATTTACCTCATTTAATTTCGCTTTCAAATCCTCTACGCTACTGATTTTGTGTTTTGCTATTTCTTTTTTAACCGCCAAAGCAACAATCTGTTGCCCACCACTTTCAAACAACTCATCTCGCTTTAACAAACTCTTAAAACCGTTCTCAATAAAAAATTGTTTAACATCACTACTAAACGGCAAATTAAAACTGCTATCACAGACCGAATATTCTAGCGGAACAGTAACATCAATAGTCGCTAATTCCCTACTTAAAAAAGCGTTATCCTTATCGTTAACTAATCGCTCTTTTAGCTTGCCTGTAATCTTTTCTATATTACTATAAACGCCTTCTAGCGTTATATATTCGTTAAGTAATCCTAGTGCCGTCTTTTCACCAACGCCTGCAACACCTGGTATATTATCGCTACTATCTCCACAAAGCGCCTTATAATCTATAATTTGCTCCGCCAATAAACCTACTTCTTGCTTTAAAACATCAGGAGTAAACTCAATAATATCACTAAGCCCTCGCTTTGTAATAAGCACACTAACATTATTCGTAATAAGCTGATACGCATCTCTATCACCGGTTATAATATATGTCTTAACTCCTTCCTCGCTTGCACTTTTAGCCACTGTACCCAAAATATCATCTGCCTCATAGCCTTCCTTTTCTAAAATACAAATACCCATATTCTTTAACATTTCTTTTAATATTGGCATCTGAACAACTAACTCATCAGGCATTTTTTTGCGGGTCGCTTTATATTGAGAGTATTTAATATGTCTAAAGGTAGGCTTAGGCAAATCAAAAGCTACCGCCACAAACCGTGGTTTATAATCATTTATCGCTCTAAAAAGCATAGTCGCAAAACCATAAACCGCTTGAGTAGGAACACCTTGTGCGTTATTAAGCGGAGGCATAGCATAAAAAGCCCTATTAACAAGACTATTACCATCAATAAGTAACAGTGTATTCTGATAAGTTTTTTGATTACTCATACATTTAATTTTATATCAAAAATAAATTTAAGTCAACATTAAAAATGCGAACAATTATGATATTGCTCGCATTTATCTTAAAATTTAATTTTTCTGCCGCCAATCTTAAAACCACCTTTTTTCATTGATTTTAACATTGTTTTTGTTTGGTCGTATTGCTTTAATAGCTGATTTAGATCTTGAATAGTTGTACCGCTACCGCCTGCTATTCTTTTACGGCGACTAGCTTTTATAATATCAGGGTTTTCCCGCTCGTATTTAGTCATGCTTCGAATTATTGCTTTATATTTTTCTATACGTCTTTCATCTAAGTTAGCATTTTTAAGATTAGCACCACCTAATCCCGGAATCATACCCATCACTGACGACAAATCCCCCATTTTAGATAATTGGTCAAACTGAACTAAAAAGTCATCTAATGTAAACTTAGCTTCACGCAGACGCTTTTCCATCTTTTCCATTTCTTCTTCGCTAACACCGGCTTGTGCTTTTTCGATAAGGGTCAGCACATCACCCATACCTAAAATTCTACTAGCCATACGGTTCGGATGAAATTGCTCTATATCACCAACCTTTTCACCTGTACCGCAAAATTTGATAGGCTTACCAACTGCCGCTCTAATAGACAGTGCCGCACCACCACGGGTATCGCCGTCTAGTTTAGTTAAAATAACACCCGTTAGGTTTAGTCGATTATTAAATTCGGTAGCAACAGTTACCGCATCCTGACCCGTCATAGCATCAACTGTCAGTAAAATTTCGGTAGGAGCAACCCCAGCTTTAACCCCCTCCAGCTCCTTCATAAGCTCATCATTGATATGCAAGCGACCCGCTGTATCAATAATCACGGTATCATAACCTTTACTAATAGCATACTCAACAGCCTCTCTAGAAGTTTTTACAGGGCTTTGAGTACCACGCTCAAACACCTCTACTTTAGCATTAGCTCCCACAACTTGTAGCTGCTTTATAGCAGCAGGGCGGTAAATGTCGCAAGCTGCTAACATCGGTTTTTTGCCTTGAGCAACTAGCATTTTAGCAAGCTTACCGCACATTGTGGTTTTACCGGCACCCTGAAGCCCACACATCATAATAACAGTAGGAGGCTTTGATGACACCTCTAACTTACTAGCAGTACCACCCATAAGCATCGTCAGTTCATCATTAACGATTTTTATAACTTGCTGCGTAGGGGTTAGGCTTTGTATAATTTCTTCTCCAACTGCCTTTTCACTGACTCTAGCAATAAAATCTTTTACAACCGAAAAATTGACATCCGCTTCAAGCAGTGCCACACGAATTTCACGCATAGCAGCTTTGATTTCAAGCTCTGTTAGCTTGCCTCTTGCCGTCATTTTTTTAAAAATATGATTAAATTTTTCTGATAATCCACTAAATAATGCCATAAGTTTATCCCTTGAGTTCTATATTATCATTTTTACTATAAGCTTGTCAAATATTAAACCTGCTTGCAAATTCTAACTGCCAATCTCTTGTATTGAGTTTTGAATTTAGAATACAATGATCGTGAATTTCGGTTAGAATTTTGCCGATGTTTTGCCCTGTGATGCCAACTGCTAGTAAATCTGAACCGTTTATTTTTAGGTCTTTTAGAGTCAGCGGTACATTTGTGTCGATTATTTTTTGTTTTATAGCAACAAGACGATGAGTTTCGTGCTGTTTATTGGGGTTAGCACCTAAGCGGTCGGCATCTATTAGGGCAATTAGCTTATCTAAAATATCCCAATTTTTAACAGCAAAACGGATTAGCTTTTGCTCGCTCATATTGCCGTCTTTATCTACCATATGATGCTTGCAAAGTCTAGCCGTTTCGTCAATTTTTTCATTAGAAAATTTTAGACCGCTACTTCCTAAAATTTTGCGTACTAGCTTTTCGCTTAAATCCGCATGACCTGCCATTTTACCGAATTCTTTTAACGCATAAGGCTTGCCTACATCATGTAGAAGTGCTGATAATCTTACCTCTGGCGGACTAAACCTTACAACTTGAAAAGTATGCTCTAAAACATCGTATATATGATGTTCTTTATTTTGTTCTAAACGATCCCCTTCTAACAATTCAGGAATAAGATATTTAAACAACTGTAATTCGTATAATAGTTTTAGCCCCCTATAATGAGCATCTTTAATACTGTATTTTGTATCGGCTACTAAAATGCGTTCTAGCTCTATCCTTTTGCGTTCGGCGGTTATATCATTAAGATGATGTCTAAAACTAATAGCTATTTCTTTTGTTATATTATCAATTAAAAATCCTGTTTCGGCAGAAATCCTTGCCAACCTAAGTAATCGCAATCCATCATCAGCAAAAACATATTTAGCGTCCCAGCATCTTAACATCTTTTTCTCACAATCCTCAATTCCGCCAAAAAAATCAATCACTTCACTGTTTTTAATATCATAATATAACGCATTACAACAAAAATCCCGCCTTTTAGCATCAAGTAGCATATCTGTTGTAAAAGCAACTTCCTCGGGAGTATGTACTCCACCCTCTCCATAACTTTCGGTTCTAAAAGGAGTATATTCAAAAAGCTCGCCAGTCTCTCTACATTTAATCCATAGTGTACCTAATCGTTTATTAACCTCTGTAACGCTAAAATTTTTATTTATTTTTTTAGAACCCAAAAAAGCTTCTGGCAAAGCACTTCCTGCTATATCAATATCGGTACTACCTAACCCAACCAAATGGTTGCGAACAAAGCCCCCTGTTATAAATATAGAACAATGAGCTAAATTAGCTAATATTTGTAGTGATTTAGGAATAGCAATTTTAACTTTTTTTTTGTTAGGAATGTGCATAGAGAATAAATTTAGTTTAATGCACATATGTCAATTTGTCAAATATTTTTAGGTCTCTAAAATAAATTCATTAGTTTTATGACAATATCTACAACCTGCATCGGGATAAGCGGTTTGGTTGATATGAATATTAGAATGTTCTATATAGCGCTGCTGAACTGCATTATTGGCATTTGTCATATTGATAAGACTAATAATAAGTCCTGTTATAAAAAGCACTAACACTAAAAACGGAAGCACAAAGCGTTCGGCAGTTTTGCGTTCTAAGACTTTTGCTGTAGGTTTTGGCACATTTGGATTTTGGCTATGTGTTTGTGTAGTTATTGATTTTTGATGATTATATTGATTATCATATTGATTTTTCATTAGTTTCTCCTTTATCTTTTCTCTAAAGTTCGAGCTTTTGTGAACATCACTCACTATTTAGCGATTTATAATATTATCCCATAGAAACGAACGATACTCAAACCTACCACTTTCGCTGTCACCTCTAGGAGTATAACATAATGGCGGATAAAGCACACACCACCAGTTGCGTCCGTTTGCATTTCCTAACTTAATAACGAGTGCCGAGTAGTAACCACTACCTAAAGTAAAATTAGGGTATCGAACCGTTGGAAAATGAGTAACACCCACACTGGCAACTGCCGAATATATGTGACCGTTAGAAGCTAAAACTTGATTAGCTATTCTTTCTAACGCACTACTTTCACGCCTCAAAACTACTAATGCGCTCGGTTTAGAGACACTATCTACTAAAATCGCTTCTACATGTAATAAAACTGCATCTCGCACCTCGTACTTTACAGCTTGATCACTACGAGAATTTGAATTTGCTCTTATATGCAAACGCACGATATTGTCTACAGGATTATTGATACTACTAGTATTTGTAGTACAGCCTAAAAATATAACGCTTGTAAAAAACAAGATTACTGTTATAAAAAATAAAAAAGGTGTGCTTTTCACACTTCCCTCGCTACAGGTTCGGCTTTTTTGCGTAAGCAATTGGCATGGATTAAACCGAGAATTTATAAATCGTAAAAACGACGATTTGATTTTTTTTCTCATCGCCCTGATTATTGCCTTATATTGTATTTTTATACTGTATATAGTAAATTGCTCTACTCCAAGTCGGCTTTAGGAATATCCAAATACAGCATTTCATCCACGATATGCTCGGGTTAGACAATGCTAAATATGGATATTCGTCTATAAACACAACAAGCTTAGCACCAGCTGCCTCTTCTATGATATAGTCAAAGGCCTTGTCAAAATCTACAAAGCTGTCCAGTCCTTTTTTGCTAGAACAATTAGCATCTCCTCTAACTTGATGTAGAAAACTCGATTCCCTTTTTCTAAGGCTGCGTTGGCTAGGTGCGTGGCTAGAACTGTTTTGCCAAATGATTTTTTGATTTAATCAAAATCTTGCGTGCTAGGGCTGGTTCGTTCTCGGAGGGTATTTGCGTAGAGATTGAAGCCCTCCTTGCTTAACCCCCTCTCATCGAAAAGTCTAAAAAGTTGCACGAAAACAACCCATTGAGCTGTTTCCATGCGAAAAGTCATAGCAACATTTTTATCGCTGAGAATACTGTGCGGTTGATTAGCAAGTTCGTGGCATATTTATCTTCTGCGCTTATCAGCCAGTCCTGCGGCTCTCTGTTGGCAACAAAGACTATGCTTGTAGTGCTTTTTAGGCCCATAAGGGTTTTGTATAGCAGTTCAAGATCATCCCGCTTGAGATCAAGGTATAGAAAATCATCTATGATTAGCATATCGGCAGCGACCACTCTTGCGTGAGTTAGCTTGGCTTTTTGGAATGTGTCCTTACTTTTGACAATCATCAGCAGCTCATCAACGGACAAATACATTACCTTGTAGCCTAGGTTTATTGCGGTGCTAGCAATATGCGTAGCTATTTGAGTTTTGCCACTACTTGACTTGCCAGTGATAAGCAAGTTTTGGCTAGTCTCAACCCAAGCACAATCCTCAAGCTGATTTAGTTGGTACTGTATCCCTTCGTGCAAGCTAGCTTTACTGAGCGTTGCTTGCGGCAGGTTTGCATTCCTGCGATTGCGCTTTATTGCATTCTGTTTACGAACCTCTAACTCTCTTTCAAAAACTTGCTCTAAAAAATCAAGGTTACTCATCCCAGGCGAGTTCACATTTCTAACATATAGGTTTTTTACATAGCTAATTCCAAATGAAGAAATGTGAAAATAGAAAGCCTTTCTTGCAATGGCTCTCTTCTCTGCCGTTGACATAGTCAAAAACTTACCCATGTCATTATCCGCATCCATGAGTTCATCATTACAAAGCTTCAGTTGTCTATAAAGCAAATTGAGCCTTGGGTATATTTTTTGCTTCCATAATTCTTCGGTCACAATACTTGAATTATATCAAAATATTTACAATAACGCAAGTCCTTATGGGTCGTTATTACCTTAAACACTTGTGGAGTGCCTTACGAGCTAAATGATCTTAGCACCCTTTTTCAAATTGCATGTAGCGCAAAGTATCTGAATATTCTTTGCGTCCACTGAAGTTCCGCCTTTTGAATACGGCAGAATATGGTCATAGTGCAAATTCTCTGCTGCGCCGCACTCTCTACAACAACCCTTATCTCTTGTATAAACCTCAAATTTGATTGCAGATGGGATAAGCCTTGCGTGCTCAATTATTACATTTTCTGATTGGATATTTTCAATTTTCTCATCGATGGCCTCTAGCTTAAACTTGCACACCTTGCGAGCAGGGTTGCCAATGTCATTTTCTTGCCAATAATCCGTCAGATTGAAAAAGCCGTTATAGACCCATATGCCAGGCTTAATCTTTTCATAAACTTTGACCACTCTGGGAGCGCTACCTGATTTATATCGCTCTACTGCTTTGATGAATTTTCCATTCTCGCACATAATACCTGTTGGCTGACTTATCAATTTAGGCTCTGGGGTATACTTATCTCTTTTTGCATCATGCCCCTCATATATTATTGTCCTGCCATCATCTTCCCACTTGTCAGCATAAGGCGCACCTGGACTTACGCTCATATTTACAACAGCGTAATCTCTTCCACTGGGACTAAATGTCATCCCTTGCTGAAACGCCTCGCCCATCATGCCCATTTCATGCCATGAAATGATGTCGCCGCGCCTCATTGACTGCATTCTTTCTTTTGTATATTTTGTCATGATTTATCCTCCATTGTTTAGTCACACCTTAAGCCCTAAGATGCATTGGATGTTTCAAATATTTTTCTTGTCCGCTGAATAAATAGCTTAATCTTTCACGATTAAATTGGGCATTTAATTTATGAATTAGCGTATGGCAATTGGGACACAAAATAATTATGTTTGTGGAGTCATTGTTTTGTGTTTGACAAAAATATTCAATATGATGTCCTTCTAAAATATTCACTCCATACTGTTCTCCTCTTTCTCCACATAATTGACAATTCCTATTATGTTCTTTAAGACTCCGCAAAATTGCTAGATTTACTTCTCTAATTTTTACAAGTCTTTGCTGTTGCCTGTAACCCGCTGAATCATCAGCCGCATTAAAATAGGCTTCCGTTTCTTCTTCAGTTAATAACTGTAACGCTTCTCTCTCGTCTTTACTAATGATTTCTTGAGATTCTGCGTTATCAAATTCTCTATCAACATAATCGAGCAATGAATCGCTTAATCCTCTAGCGCTTTGTATATTGCCATTAAGCCCATTGCTTTTTAGATTATCTAAGGACAGTTTTGATGATGACGTTTTTTTAAGTAGCTTTAATCTAAATAATTTTCTATCTGGCGCAAATGACTCCTTTGTCAAAATAAATTCACTGTCATCAATGGTCGGCTTTGTAAAATCAACCGCTGTAACAACGCATTTATAAGCTATCTTTTGAAAAGGCTGTCCAGCATAAATATATACAATATCATCAATCGAGACGCCCGACAAATTCTGAGTCCACTCAATCTCTCCGAATTTATTAAATGCAGCATCGAGGTCATATTGAGTTGGATTATACGGAATCACAAATGTTTTTATCGGATCACTTACAGAGGTGGGGATTTGTACGCTTTGCACACTATGTTGCTTAATTCTTTCAAAATATTCTAGCACCTTCTTTTTGAATTCCTGCGACTCTGCAGAATCACAGTACCACACGTTGCTCTGCCCCAAAAATCCTTTTTTTCTTCGCGGAATAAAGTATTTTCTATAATGAGTTGAAATTAGATGACTTTTCATGGATTCGGTTCTTATGATATAGTCATACTCGCGCTTGCTTCCTCCTGGAGTTTTCTGTAAATTCGAAAAAACTGTCGCGTTTTCATAAAAACCAACTATTCTAGTTCCTAATTTATCATCTGGGTTATTAGCAATCCAAATCACTAAAACATCGTCAATTTTATCCTTTCCTCTATGCGCTGGGTCTAACCTGCCTAGATCGATTACGGACTCAAAAATGTCGCTTATTCGTGCACCACCTGCCGAACGAACATATCCGTAACAATATCCATCAGCCTCTGTAAAGAAATTATACAACTCTCCACCTATCCCATGTTTTCTTACATATTCACCGCCGCTTCTCATCTTGCCAGTTATTTCGCCTTTATACTCATCCATCCAAGCGATATTGCAAAATAAAACTTTTCTGCTAAAATCTAACGCCGAATCACTTGTCGTGAAATCTTGGGATACATTGACATTGGATAAAAATGCCTGCGGAATTTCTATTTGACTCAACTTATCTAAGTTTATATTGTCTTTATCCAGCGCGTTGATATCCTGGTTAGACAACTTATCACAAATTACCATAAAATCAATCTTTTCACTAGAAAGTACAGTTAAATAAACCTTGCTCCAAACCCCTATTCCCTGAACATACGGCGCACGTATTGCTCTTATCCCTTCTTTAAAAAAGAAAATTTGCACACCACCGTCATCTATATCTCCCTCAACACTTCCATAACCCAAGTTTTTAGCATTATGAAAAGCCTCTAGTAATTGTTCTTTTATCGTATCTGCATCATCTTTACCAAAGCGACAGTCCGTAACCCTAATTTCACCTTTTTCCCTAATAATTGTGCCGCGCGCACGTATCTCTGCCAAATACAAAATCTCTTTATTATAATGTCCCGCCATGAACTTGAATTGTTTAGCGAAGGTATAACTTTTTGTATTAGGACACATATACACGCCTTCCGCAAAATGTCTTGCTGTGGCTGCTGTATTTACGACAACTATATTTTCATGATTCATGCTTCAATCCTCCCATAACTTTTACAAAAAACTTCCGCTGACGAGGCCCGTCAAATTCGCAAAAATATATCCCCTGCCATGTGCCAAGCAGCAGCTTACCCTTTTCTATTATAATAGTCTGGTTTACTCCTACACAACTTGACTTTAGGTGTGCCGCGCTATTGCCTTCGGCGTGTCTAAATTCTGGGCGGTCTGGAAATGCTCTATCTAGCCCTAACAATAGGTCTCCCCTCACTGAGTCATCAGCATTCTCGTTAACAGTAATACCACCAGTCGTGTGCGGACACCAAACAACAGCGATGCCATCCTTGACTCCGCTTTCTCTAACCGTCTCACCTACACGAGCAGTTATATTATACAAACCCTCTTGGTCTGTTTTAAGTGTAAATTCTTTTAGCATATAAATTTATCTATTCTCTCTTTTTGTTCGGGGGTTAAACTCGAAATATTTATAAACACGATTTCTTCTTCGGAAACAGATTCCACTACTGGGACAAGCCATTCAAAATCCTCAAATTCAAAACCATAGCGAAGTAACCATATTTCTTTTTCATCATTAGTACCGTACCTTATCAAATTTGTCATGACTTCAGCCGCCATTCGCAAATCAGGATGCACTTCTGGATTCTTAGCGTAACAATCAAATGCTGCAAAAAATACATCTCCAACTCTAAAGCCAATTAGCTTATCAATAAAATCGTATGTGTCAATTACAATTATGTCATAGTCTACATCTTTTGCTAACCAATCAACTGTTAGACTTGGAACATTTGCATTCCGCAAATTTTTCTTCAATGGAATCATTTCATAACGCACCAAATATCCCGCTCGAAGAAAGTCAGCAAACTCAGGTTCTTCTTTTCGGATTCTTGTCCTTGCCGCATAAGAATATCTTTTTTGAACAATTTCATTAAATCTCTTATTTTGCACCTTCCAGAATAAAATTTTAACTGTGGTGGTCAATATGTCTTGCTCCCTAGAACCAAGGGGACGATTCAAAAATAGTTCATAAATTCTAATAAAAATTTGTTCAACTGATCCATGTGCATTCTCTTCTCCTCGTAAATTATCAAAATGCACATCCCCACTTTCATTGAATAATTTTTCCAACGCTAACCCGACAAGCTTTGAACCGTTGCTACTCCTAAGTCTATCAATTTCTATATTGGCAAGATTATATTCCTCTGAGAAAGTTCCTTCCTTTATTGCTATTTTATAAACTTTATAATCGTCATCCTCGTCAGTCGGTTTATCTAATTGAGACTCAATGTCGAGCAGTATTTCTTCATTAACTATCGACCGCATCGTTGTCATATTGGTTGTAACAACTTTGCCATAATCAAATTTGGGGTTGGTAGTTGATCTTCCCGCTCTTCCTATTAAATTCTTTTTATCAAGCATCGTAGAAAACTGTGACCATCTGTCTATCCAAACTAAATCAAATGGCATATTTATCCCTTGCTCCAAAGTTGCTGTCGCAAAACAAATTTTACAAAATCCTTTTTGAACAAAACTTTCAATTAGTATTCTAACTGTCAACGGCAAGGAGCCATGGTGGATGACAATGCCTCGCCGCATATTGTCTACCATGGTTGACCAATAATCATCCGTTATCTTTTTACCCGTAGCACCTATGTGTATTCTCACCTTTTCTATAATGCCGAGAGCCTCTAAACTCTCGACCTTAGGACACATACTAATGTAATTATAAAAATTTCCAAAAATGCTTCCATTTTTAATGCTTTCTTTAGAGCAAAAAATCATTGCTGTTCCATTTTGCGATAACACTTTAGCTAACGGGTCGTCTGCTGACATTTTATTCCCAAATTGCTCTTGTGAAATGCCAAATCTATAAAACTTGTTTTTACTAACATCTCTTGGGTCATTTTCGCATAGATAGAAAATTTGACCCACATTTCGGTTGTCATATTTTTGTGCTACTCTGCTTTCTGTATGAATTCTATTTCTAATAAATTGACCATCCGGATTTTTAATAAAGGGATAAGCAAAAATAAATTTCGTGTTTTGAAAATACTTGATTGCACGCCTGATAACGCTATCGTAGTACATCCCGCGTATATGTTTATCGTCACTTAACTGGGCTTCATCAAAAAGCATCATTTCTATATCAAATTTATCTCTCAAATTAAATAAATCTTTTGTCCGCTCTGGTGTAATAATGAAAATGTTTCTTGTGGTTCTCTTTGTATTGATTTTATAAACGAAGGTCAAAACATTGATTGTTTTATCATCAATCGCCTCTGTAACTAATTTACAATATTCATTTATCAAAGCACGCGATGGGACTATTATAACCATATCTTTTTCAATAGTTGAAATTAAGTATCGGAAAATATGCGACTTGCCAGTGCTAGTTGGAGATGAAAAACTAAAAAATTTATTGGATTTTATTTTACCAATCACATCTGCTTGAATTGGAGTAAAGGCTTTTTCGTATTCTCCTTCAATGTATTCTTTGTAAATCTTGAAAACATTATCTTCAAATGTTGTTATTGTTGGATTTTTGAAAAACAGCCCCAATCTCACTAGTATCTGCTGCTCATATTTTTCGAATAAACCAGTGTGCATTTCTTTTATATGAGCAAGTGCCTCCAAAGTAGAAAATTTGACACCTCCCTCTTTGAATAATTCTTGTACACATTCGATTATAAGTGCTTCTGCACCTGCCTCTGTCTCAATTATTTTAAATATATTGTTTAAGGGCATATTATATCTACCCCCACTAATATTATTAATTTTCTATCAAACAATTTGGACAATGCTTCGTTGCGTTTAATTCCTGCAATTAACTGCTCAGTCGAAATTTGTGTTGTCGAAAACGCAGCACAGACACCATGCTCATCTCTACTCATTTTTTCTCTGCCCGTTAATGAAGTAAAATGCACAATCAATTGGATATCAAGTATGTGTTTTCTCTTTTCAATAAACTCTTTTATCTGCTTCAAGCTATCGTTATATGGATTGTCATTATGCACAAATTTAGCTTCACCACAAACAATTAAATTCTCACTCAGCTTTTCAGTATAAAAATCAAAACCAGAACTTCCAGAAATACGCCTGTCCAACAACTCTAAAAGAGGTATATCTTCATGTTGCAATTCGGCAACAATTGCTTTTTTGGCAAGATGAGAAACCAAAAATTGCCCTACTTTTCTTGCCTCATAATCTCCATTTTCATCGCAAATTTTTGATTCTATGTCAGCAACCGTATTAGAAGCGGCTAAACTTAACGACTCCTGAAGCGTGGCATCGTCCAACTTTTTAAGCCATGAAAAATCTGCCAGCTCTTTCAATACAAGCAAAATGGCGTCTTGCAAGTTATCAGGACTAACACGCAAGAATATTATTTCTGGATGTTCTTGCCCATCTATTATTATCTTTTGCTTGTATACTCCCATATATTTCATCTCCCTAAAACAGAAATCTTTCTAGGAAAGACTTTAGTTTTGCTAGAACGGTTTTTTTCTTATTCGCACGGTTGTCGGTTTCGTCAAACATACTCATTGGTGGAAGTAAGTTGTCAATGTCCGTGCCTGTCTCTTTGACTTCGCCCTCGGCTAGACAATATGTTAGGAATTTGCGTGTAAGCTCTTCATTTAGACTTTCGTCTTCGATAAGTGCCGATACTTCTTTTTCGGTCTCAGCTTTTACATGGGCGATCCACTCTTCAACAACATTAGTCTTATTGTTTACCTTTGCAATAAAACCTAAGATAAGTTCTTTTTTGCTTCGTAGCTCTGGCCTAGAATCGATTGTGCTTTTGATATCGGCTAGTGCTAACTCTTTATCTTTGCCATCTTTTGCCTTTTGATATTTTTCGACCATCATCAAAATATAGTCAATATTTACTGTAAGCTGCTTAATTAGCTCTATCTCGAAAACAAGGTCATCAATTATACTAACTTCTTCCTCGCTGCCTTTGCCCCTATACTTAGCATTAAGGTTAAGGTAATACGATTGATAGTCTTGCCGCTCCCTCGGCGTCAAAATTCTCTTATCCTTAAATTCGTCAAACGGGCTTAGTATGTTTTCTACTTTCAAAAACGCACCAAATAGCTTGATAAATTCCTTTTCTTTAGCCTCGCCCAATACCACAACACCAGAAAGAATATCCGTAATGCAATAGCCCCTTAACTCTTCTACAATTTGCTTATACCCCGGTTTATCCTCGTAACCTTCGTAATAATCCTTAAACGGTCGTATCACAACAACACCTTTTGCGTTTTTGTCGCCAAAGATTTTTAGTGCGTCATTAAGCTGCTTTTCTAGTTTTCTAAAAGTAACAATATTGCCGAACTTCTTTTGCGCATTAAGAATTCTATTGGTGCGGCTAAACGCCTGAATCAACCCATGATATCTTAGGTTTTTATCCACCCAAAGCGTGTTTAGCGTTGTAGCGTCAAAGCCCGTCAAAAACATATTGACTACAATCAAAATGTCTATCTCTTTGTTTTTGACACGCATGGACACATCTTTATAGTAACTGCCAAAGCTGTCGCTACTTGTATCCCAATTGGTGTCGAACATTTTATTATAGTCATCTATCGCCCTTGCCAAAAAATCACGGCTTGAGGCATCTAAATGCTCGGTTTCAAACTCTTCTTCTAAAAAGTCAGCTGCTACATCTTCGTTTGGAGAATAACAAAATATAGTCGCAATCCTTAAATCGCTTCCCCTCTCTGCTTGCCTTCTAGCAAATTCGTCATAATATAACTTGGCACTAGCAATGCTATCTACCGCAAAAATAGAATTAAAGCCTTTTACCTTTCGCTTTGCCTTTACCTCGACAATATTATTTAATTTTGCCTTAGCAAGCGCAACGGTATTGGTTATTTGACTATGCTCATAAAAGCCGCCGTCTATCCTATAGGTCTTTGCGTTGTAATTATCAATAATGTACTCAACAATTTTAGCAATTCTCTCGGGCGACTGTAGTGCCTCCTCTCTATCAATCGCCCAAACCTTAACATCCTTTGCTCCGTCCTTATACCTTATGGTGTCGACAAGGTCAACTCTAAATTGCAAAACATTGCTGTCCCTAATAGCGTCAACAATAGTGTAGGCGTGTAAACACTTACCAAAAATCTGCTCTGTTGTCTTAATTATGACAACCTCGCCTTTCTTGTTTTTTGTAGGCTTTAGCCCACTTTGAGAATTTTCAACAAATATCGGTGTGCCAGTAAATCCGAATAAGAAGTAATTGCTAAATGCCCTAGTTATTCTTTTATGCATCTCGCCAAACTGACTGCGATGACATTCGTCAAAAATAATCACACAGTTTTTGCCATATATTTCATGCTTTGAATGCTTTGCGACAAATATGTTCAGCTTTTGAATTGTTGTTACTATTACTCTTGAATTAGGATTTTCTAATTGCTCGCCTAATAGCTTTGTGTTAACATTGCCGCTAACGCTGTCCTTACCTCCGAACTTTTCAAATTCCTTAATCGTTTGATAGTCCAAGTCCTTGCGGTCCACCACAAACAATACCTTGTCTATGTAATCAAGGCTTGTGGCTAATTGTGCCGTCTTGAAGCTGGTTAGTGTCTTTCCGCTACCTGTGGTGTGCCAAACATACCCGCCTGCATCGATAGTTCCAATTTTTTTGTAGGTTTTAGCACTCTTTATTTGACCAATAATTTTCTCGCTAGCCACTATTTGATATGGTCGCATAACAAGCAACAACTCATCTGCTGTAAAAACACAATACTTAGTTATAATATTAAGTAGCGTACCCTTGTTAAAAAAGGTTTCGGCAAAGTCCACTAAATCAACAATATTGCGGTTTTGTGCATCTGCCCAATAGCTAGTAAATTCAAAGCTGTGGCTTGTTTTTCTTTGCGGTCTTGCTGTAGCATTTGTGCTTTTGCCTTCCTTAGCCGCTTGCTCTCTTGTGGTGTTACTATAATACTTTGTCTCTGTACCGTTACTTATTACAAAAATCTGTACCCAGTCAAATAACCCACTGCCTCCAAAAAAGTTATCTCGGCTGTATCTTGCAATTTGGTTAAAGGCTTCTTTAATCTCTACCCCTCGGCGCTTTAATTCTATATGCACAAGCGGCAATCCGTTTACTAGCACCGTAACATCATAAATGCCCTTATATTTAGTACCGCCCTCTTCGTATTGGTTAAAGACTTGAATCGAGTTATTGAATATATTTTTCTTATCTAAAAGTCGTATATTTATTTGGCTGCCGTCATCACGATTAAGAATAAAAATATTCTCGGCTTGAAGCTTTCTTGTACGCTCTCTTACCCCATCGCCACCATTTGCCAGCACCGACCCAAAAAACTCCGTCCACTCCTTATCACTAAAACCACCACCGCCTAGTGCGGCTTTGTTTAATTTTTCAAGTTGTAGGCGCAAATTGTTTTTAAGCACCGCTTCGTTAAGGTTGTAAATCCTCTCATATCCCAATTTCTCAAGGCGCATCAAAAAATCTGCCTCTAGCTCTTTTTCGCTTTGATAGCCTTGGTCGTTTTTAGGAAGCGGTATGTACTCCGCAACCACTGTAGAGAAATTGTTTTCTGCTATTATGTCGTTTTGTTTGGTCATGCAATCTCCTCTAAAACTGCGTTCATAGTTTCAAATAGCCTTACTTGATTGTTTAAACGATGTATCCATTTGAGTCCATGAAACATATTGTTGCGTATACGAAAAATTGCCAATATAGCAACATAGTGTTTTGCCGCAACTGTACCTCCATTATTTATAAATTCGATAACTTGAGGCAAAATGGTACTTTTTTCGTGTTCTGTAACAATAGCATATTTTTCAGGATATAAATTTTTTTTAACATAATCCTCTACATTAAGTCCCAAAAAGTCAGCCCGCGACTTTAATTCTATTGCAAACTCTTTAAACGGTTGCGATGCTTTCATTGCAAAATATTTCTTTCTATTGCAAATTGCATTCATATTTATATTAAAAATAAGTTCATTTTCGGGTATATCGTTTGGAATAATATCCTTATATTCTTCCTTATCCCATACTTTAAAAATATGTTCGTCTCGACATTTATCTTCAAACACATTCCATAAGATGGCAAATTTTCCTATCTCAAATATAATTTCATTTGTTATGTCTGCATTGCTTATTTTGGTTGTTTTTGTCATGCTGTTCTTTCCTTAAAGGTTAATAGTTTATTTCGGTAATATTCGTACTGTTTTTTACGCGCTTCTAGCTCCGCTTCTAGCTCCGTGAAATTGTCAAGTATCTTGACAATTTCACGCTGTATTGCCAGCGGTGGAATGGGCACTTCTATCTTTTCAATTACAGAAGCGTCAAGTGTAGGTATCCCTGCTTTTCTAACTTTAGCTTGCAAAAGTTTTTCTTTCCCAAGAAAAACAAAGTACATAAATCGACTTAAAAACAAATCCGATTCTTCAATGCAATAACATCCATCGGATGACCAAAAATCCACAAAGCTATATCCCACAGTCCCAGCGGAAGCACCCACATTTATAATCATTACTGTATTAGCTTTTCTATTCTTCTGAGAATATTTTCCTAATGGCTCTAGTCCACCGTGAAAAACCGGATATTCTTCATCTTCGGATAACTCGCTTCTAACAAGTCTTTTACCTCGTAAAACCTTTGCTATATCACCCAGCTTCTTAAACTCCACCCCATTAGGGCAAAGTTCTTCTATCAATTTTTCAATTTTATTCATCTTTCGCCCCCTCTATCAAAAGTAAATCCATCAGGAAATGTACGCATATGCGCAGAAAACTGTCTTCATGCAAAAACGCACTTTCAGTTACATTGGTATCAATGTGGGCATAAACTTTATCTCTTGCTGTAAACAAACTTTGCAGTTCTTTTTCATGCTTTGTGTAAAAATCGTCAATCAAAGCAGTATTATATTTTTCTTTATTGTGCCATATCGACAGTTTGTCGTTTTTCCTTTGACCTAATAATACGCATAGATTATTGGTGATTAAACAGCGGAAAGCGTCTAAGGTTATATAAAAATCTCTCATCTTGCCTTTGTCTGGATAATCATTAAAAGCCTGCTCGCCACGCCTAAGCGTTACAATCATATAAAGTTCGCCATTTTCATTTGTTAATTTTGCAAACAAGTCCCATGCTCGTCTTGTTTTATTATGAATTGCAACACGCAAATCGCTATCGTTTTTGATATCGCCTTCATTTTCTACTGGCTCGTAAAACTTACTCATCATCCTCGCCCTCCTCCTCAGTTACCGCTTCCTCTAGCTCCACAAACCTATCAAAATCACTTTGGAATAATCTGTCTTGCACGATGCGGTATTTTTCGAATTCGGTTTCGGCAAACTCTTTAGCTATTTCTGCTGTTACTCTGCCTGAATCTTGCAGGATGCCTTTATCAGAAGCAACCTCCAAAAACCTATTTAGTCGCTCTTCCCAATCTTGCATTGTCATAGGGATACGGCGACGGGCTTGCAGCTCCGCCATCTCCAAATACGCACTGACCAATCTTAACAGTTGCCCCATCTCAAAATCGTCTAGGTAGTTTTTGGCTACCGAAACATCAAATTTTTGGATTTTGCCGTGTGGCGCATCCGTCCAAGTGGTAAGCCCCATGTTTTTCTTTGTGGCGTCTGCTCTACCGTATATTAGCTCCGCTGCGGTATGGCCGTGTATTGCCCAATGCAATTTGTTTTGAACTGTTGCAAAAAATCGTTTTGTGGCTCCAGCGGTAGAATCATAATCTAATGCAGTTGCATAAATGTCCGTGATTTTTTGGTAAAACTTCCGCTCTGATAATCTTATCTCACGGATTTTTTCTAATTGCTCTTCAAAGTATTTTTCGGTTAGAATACTACCTCCGTGCATTAAGCGTTGCGAGTCCATTACCCAACCTTTGATTGTGTAGTCTTTTACAATTTGGTTTGCCCATTTTCTGAATTGCACGGCTCGCTGATTGTTTACCTTAAACCCAACAGCAATTATCATTTGAAGGTTGTAATGTTCTATGTCCCTATTTACCTCACGGCTGCCCTCAGTTTGAACTATTCGAAATTTTCGAATAGTTGCCCCCTCTTCCAATTCTTTATCTTCGAAAATCTTTTTGATATGGTAATTTATTGTGTTTACTTCAACATCATAAAGCGTGGCCATCAATTTTTGTGTTAGCCATACATTTTCGTCCTCGTAGCGAAGTTCAACCCCCTCTTCGCCCGTTGCAGCTATAAAGGTAAGGTATTCGGCTGCACTGCTACGAATTGTTACTTCTTTTGATTTCTTGTTTTTTGGAACTCTTTTACTCATTACTTCTTACCCTCCAAATCTGCGACTATTGCATCAATCTCGGTGCGTAGTTTGCTTTGCCTTGCGACTATCTCGGCTATCTCGACATTAAGTTTGGTTATATCGACCTGCTCTCTTGTGTCTTCTTTTTGGACATAGGTAGACACGGACAAGTTATATTCTTGCTGCTTAATATCATCCATACTGGCAAGGTGGGCATAATATGGAATGGCGACTCTGTCGGTAATTGTGCCAATTACTTTTTCTATATTTTTGTCTTCTAGTTTGTTGTTATTTGCAACTTTTATAAATTCACTGCTTGCGTCAATAAACAGCACCTTGTTATCCTTACGGCTTTTCTTTAGGACTAGGATATTGGTTGCAATGCTTGTACCATAAAATAAGTTAGGCGGCAAGGCTATCACTGTATCTACAAAGTTTTTCTCTATTAGATATTGGCGGATTTTTTGCTCTGCTCCGCCACGATAGAATATGCCGGGGAAGCAAACAATTGCCGCCGTCCCGCTTGATGCTAAGTAGCTTAAACTATGCATTATAAATGCCATATCAGCCTTTGACTTGGGCGCAAGTACGCCCGCTGGGCTGTACCTTGCATCGTCTATTAGTACAGGGTTGGTGTCGCCTTCCCACTTGATAGAATATGGCGGATTACTTACTATTGCTTCGAATGGTACAAAATCGTCATGTCTAGGGTCTAATAGCGTATCTCCATTTGCTATGTCAAATTTGTCGTAGCCAATGTTGTGCAAAAACATATTGATTCGGCAAAGGTTGTAGGTTGTTATATTTATCTCTTGACCAAAGAACCCTCTGCCTAGCTTTTCTTTGCCTAGTAGTTTTTCAAATTGAAGTAGTAGCGAGCCGCTTCCGCAAGCTGGGTCGTATACTTTGTTTATTTGGTCTCGTCCTATCATGGTTATGCGGGCAAGCAATTGAGACACCTCTTGCGGCGTGAAGAATTCACCCCCGCTTTTTCCTGCGTTTGACGCATACATACTCATTAAATATTCGTATGCGTCCCCGAAGGCGTCAATGTTGTTTGTGCAACGTAATTGCATTTTACCCACGCCGCTAAGCAGTGCAATAAGGCGTTTGTTACGCTCGACAACGCTACCGCCTAAGCGATTGCTATTAAGGTCTATATCGTCAAACAATCCATTAAAATTGGTTTCGCTTGGCGTGCCTTTTGTAGTGCTTTCAATATCCTCGAACACCTTTCCTAATGTAATATTAAGGTCTTCATCACCTTTAGCGTTTTTAAGCACGTTGCAGAATAATTGCGATGGGTATATAAAAAAGCCTTTTGACTTAACCGTCTCGCTGATTAGGGTTTGCGGCACTTTGCTATCGTCTAAACTTGCATAGCTAAAGCTAGTCCTGCCCGCCTTATGTTCGTTAGAATCAAAGTGGCTTTGAATATTTTCGCTTATGTAGCGATAAAACATTATGCCTAGCACATAGTTCTTAAAGTCCCAGCCGTCTACGCTACCGCGCAAATCGTCTGCTATGCTCCATATCGCTCTATGAAGCTCCGTCCGTTCTTGACTTGATAATGTTTGTAGGTTTTTGTTATTTATCATGATTGTTCTTCTCCATGTGCTAAGAATTTATTTAGGTAGCAATCGTTCTTTGCTTTTTGTAACTTGGCTAGTTGAAAGCCTAGGTGATTATCTTCTTGAATGAGTCGGTTAAGGTTTGCTATCTTTTGCTGTCTCTCTAGTGGCAATATTGGAATTGCAAGTTGTTGCAGTTTTTCAGCATTAAATGTTTTTATAAGCTCACCTTTTGAAATCTTGTCCATCTGGCTTTTTACATCTTCGGAATTAAGATAAGCCGCTAGGTATTCGGGAAGTATTCGGCTATCCGCCACCCTGACGGCAACAAACTGCGAAGGTATAATAATACCTACACTTGCAGCATCAATGTATGCTACCGAATGCGGCGCACTAATGCCAATGATAATGTCGCCCTCTCTAGATATATATTTGGCATCGATTTTTTTGCCGACTTCTATATCCTTGAGTTTATACTTATCTATGGTCAAGTCATGTTCGGCACTACTAAGAGTAAAATATTTATAAGTAGCGACTTCCCCACAGGGCTCGCCTCCGCTATACTTTACCCTCGCAATAACCAACCCAATATTCACTTGTGCTATGTCTTTAAGTATCATATAAAATCCTTTGGAACTCATTCAAAATTAGCCCAAGTTATTCTTTTCTTTGCCGTCAGGGTTTGAGACCGGGGTTGCTAATCCATTAATATTTCTAACATGGTAGTCTGGGTAATTTCCCTTGCCTATTTCTTTGACAAATTGTGGTCTCGTCATTGTTTCACCTGTCTTGACATCCTTAAACTTCACATTACGACCCGACGACGTTTCCTTAATTACTTTTACTGGTTTTTTCATAACCACCTCCAAATTATGCCGAACTTGTTATTCAACATAATAACATTATAACAAATCATAAAAAGCCCGTCAACTGATTTGTAGGCTTTTTCTAAATATTTTTTTGTTATTTTGCTTAATAACTTATCTATGATTAGGGACTAGCTTTAATGCAATATTCAACACTTAGTAAATTTGGAATAGTAACTGCATGCGTTTCGCACTATATACCCCGTTTGAAATAGAATTTTTGTGCGTAGCATTCCGCGCCGCGGGGGGATTTGAACCCCCTAGAGATGTACCCTCCCGTACCCTCCTTTGACACCCACCCCCTATAAAAAAGTCTAAAAATTATACGAAAACCGACAAATTGCCGATTTAGCGTATAAAAATTAGAGTAACACTAATTCCGAGGATGCGACCGCACGCTGGATTAACAGTTGCATGGTATATTTATCCTCTGAGGCAGCAATCCAGTCCGAAAATTCCCTATTGGTGACAAATATGATACTTGTAGTGCTGTTTAGGCTCATAATCGCCCTGTAGAGTAGCTCCAAGTCCTGCTTTGGTAGGTCTAGATATAGGAACTCGTCTAGCACTAGCACATCAGCACTCTTGATTTTTGCAAATGTAACCTTGGCTTGTTGTAAGATTTCCTTGTTTTTTAGCACTAAGAACAGTTCATCTAATTTTAGGTACAAAATTTTGTAGCATTTATTAATTGCTTTGTGCGCTAAATGGGTAGAAAGTGCAGTTTTTCCAGCACCATGTGCGCCATTTATGACAATATTTTCATACTTTTGAGCCCATTCGCAGTTTTCTAGTTTTCCCACCTGATAACACACACCTTCGTGAAATGCATTTTTGTCAAAAATCACTTGCGGAAGGTTAGATTTCTTTCTGGCTCTAACAATAGCTCGCTCTTTTCGCACCTCTAGTTCGCGCTCAAAAATCCATTGCAGGTACTCAAGATTGCTCATCTTTAGATTATTTAACTCAAATCTTGCGTTGCCGACTGTGTGAATATTGAGTAGCTTTGCTAACTCTCTAATTTTATTCTTATCTACCTTTGGACCCATTTGTCTACAAACCACTTACAAGGTTCGCCAAATGCCGCATTTATCCGACAAAATAGCAAATAAAAAAGCTCCCAAATGCCTACCTTTCGGTACGACAAATGGGAGCTGTTATATGGTGGGTAGGGGCGGATTCGAACCACCGAAGCGAGACGCGTCAGATTTACAGTCTGATCCCTTTGGCCACTCGGGAACCTACCCATACAGGAGTTATATTTTGTGCCATATTTTTAGACACAAGAGACAGTATATCAAAGTATTACATACCAAGCAACAAGTATTTTGAAAAATTTAATGTTAGTTTGCGTAAAAAAATAATCAATACCTATTTATTTAGCTAAAAGTTAAAATTTTTTAATTACAAACTACAAATTATTGATAATTTACTTGAATTATTTAGAATTACTTAATTTAAATTAGTCATCAATTTGTAGTTTGCAATTTACAGTTAAATCAAATATTATTATTCGGGATTTGTTATTGTTATTAGTCTATCCACATCTCTAACGGCATTAAAGCCACCACCGTAAGTCCATGTGGTTATTCTGGTGGGAGTATGCCCTAAAAAGTACTCATCCCAACTAAAGTTACGCCACCCGTCAGTATTTTCATTTAGTACCTCTGTACTGCGTATATAAATATTGCTACCACCTTCTTCTACCGGAGGTCTAAATAACGGATGAGGAGAAATACCTGATGCTTGCTGAGGCAAATTAGCTATGCGATCCAACACTTCTAACGAACTACCGGTTACCTCACCAATAAAACGACCCGGCATATTTAATGTTCTTCCACCACCCGGCGTATTAGCTGGTCGGTGTGATTGCATAATGTTGGGGATGGCATTAGGAACCGTTGCAATTTGAAACTCTGTATGCGATAAAGAGTTTATAGCAGACACCAAACCTCTTTCGTTAAAACGATTACGCCTTTGAACTCCTCCTATATTAAATAGAGCCTCCGTACCTACATCTAATGCAACTCTATAATCAAATGGAGACCAATTTTGAGTCGCATGATTAGCCCTCTCTGGAGTAAGCGAAGGCAAGTACCTAGGTGGCAACCCGTTTAAAAAACTTTGATTTGTGGTTCTAAAACTTCTAAATGTGTTATCCTCAAACTGACCGAATCTAACGGTATAATGGGTTGAATCAAATATTATCGTGTCATTAAAAAATCCGATGCGTGCTAAATATAAAAAGTTTGTAGCAGCATGAGGAACTTCGTTTTCAAAAACGACTATATCTATTTGCTCGCCGGTATTTAGAGTAAATCTAACCACAGGATTTTCTATGTGAGTAAAGGGATTATAAAGACAACGAGGCACTAAAATAGCTGATACTATTAAGCCTGCAATCAAAAACACGCTGACAACCATTATCGTTATAAGCGTTTTAAGATTAGGAGGATTTTTAGTAGCTGTAGCTGTACCATTCGCAGTAGTAATATTGTCGTTAGCTCCAAAGTTCTCGTTATTAGAAAACGCAGCAATATTACTATCTTGTGCATTTTCGCTAAATTCGCCACCAAAAACAACTTGAGAAGTTACTAATTCGTCCTGAGTTTCTTTTTTATAAATCAGCTTAGCACTTTTGCCTTGCTTCATTTCTAACTCTTTTCGTCTAAGTTCTTTTCTTTCGTTAGCGGTAAGAACTTTTGCTTTATCTTGTTTTTTCTTTTTCATTTTGTATATTTTAAAATAGTCTTTTATTTCTGTTTTATATTTTGCCTAAATTTGGACGGCTTATAGTTTATTATGTGCGTTTTTTCATAGTTAGTCAAGCAATAATTTTAAGATTTAAGATATTTTTAACTAAAAATAATTTGACACATCTATTAGTTAAGATTATACTTTTTTTATGCATCGGCATTTATTTAATTTATTCGGTAGCGAAAGATTGCCCGTAAATACATACGGGCTTTTGGTAGGACTAGGTATACTAGGAGCGCTAGGTATTCTTTGGCTTTTTTGCAAACGCACCAAAGTACCAGACCCTGTTTTTAGATTTTATTCTACTGTAGGAATTATTGCTATTGCTATGGGTTTATTTGGTGCTTGGTTTTTCCAATTTATTTATCAAGCAATTTATAACGCTGTAGCCGGTAGACCAATTCAATTAAACGCAGGTCTTACCTTTATGGGCGGTCTAGTTATGGGTATAACTACTTTTGTTGTGGTAACTTTAGTTTTTGGCAAACCTGTAGTAAAAACTTATTTTTGGCAAATTGTATCCATTGGTGCTATTTCTGTTGGACTTGCTTTAGCACTTGGGCGCTGGGGTTGCTTTTTTGCCGGGTGTTGCCATGGTGGTGACGGTATAGGAATTTATTTCCCTCAGTATGTAAGAGATAGGCTCCCAGACGGAAGTTTTACCCCTTGGAGAAGAGTTTCTGATGTGCAACGACTTCCTACAAATCTTTTTGAGGCAATTTACTCTTCTATATTGCTTGTAGTTATGTGCGTTATGCTACTACGCTTAAAAAAAGGTCAATATAATGTTTTTATATATGGCTTAGGATATTCTATTTGGAGATTTTCTATTGAATTTGCTCGCGATGACCAACGCTATCAAGTGGGTCCTCTTTCGCCATCTCAATGGCAATCGCTTATACTATTTATCGTTGTAGGTGTGCTGTTATTTTTAATGATTAAATATGACAAACTTCCATTTTTCAAAAAGGAACTATTGTGGGAGAATGCGAAAAATAAAACTACTTTACCAAATGAGTCTATTGCTGACACTCCTATAAAAAGCGAAGAAGTTAAAGAGGCTGAAAGCGACTCTTTCTATACAGAAGAAGAAGTAGAAAATGTTGCAAAAAAGAAGGTAAACGCAAACGAAAAAGAAAACAACCTATTTAAATATGTGTTTTGGGGAGCTTTAGGCGGAGTGGCATTATTTGCAATTTTAGGCTTTATTTTAATCTTAGCTAGCAATCCTACTCCTGTTACTAATACTAGAGCTGCAGCGTGGTTTATGTTTCTACTTATGCATATTAGCTTAATGGTAGCTACCCTATTTATGCCACTACGAGGCGGAATTACAGACGGTGTTTTTGCAGAAAAGAGCGACGAATTAGATGACGAAGACGCTATAGAAGAACACTTTAAACAAGGCAATTCAATTTGGAATAAGTGGACAAATAAAGCAGTAGTTGCAAAGGAAGATGTTTAAATATCGTTAAATCAAAACTTGAATATGCAAAAAAATATAACATTGCTAACAGATTTATATCAGTTAACTATGATGAATGGTTATTTTGTGTCTAGTAGTCATAATACTATGGCTGTTTTTGACTTGTTTTTTAGAGCTAAAGCCGAAATAAATTACGGTATTATGGCAGGGTTAGAACAGGCTATAGACTACATAAAAAACCTATCGTTTACAAAAGACGACATAAAATATCTAAAAAATCTAAAAATCTTTGACGAAAATTTTCTACAATATCTAAATGACTTTAAGTTTAGCGGAGATGTTTGGGCTGTAGCCGAGGGCGATGTAGTGTTTCCTAATGAGCCGATTTTAATAGTAAAAGCTCCTATTATTGAGGCACAATTACTCGAGACAGCACTTCTCAATATTATAAATCACCAAACACTAATTGCTACTAAAGCATCTAAAATGGTACAAGCCAGTAAAGGAAAAGAAGTTATCGAATACGGCTTGCGTAGAGCACTTGGTCCCGATAGCGGAATTTACGGCACTCGGGCAAGCATGATTGGCGGTTGCACTGCTACGAGTAATGTTTTGGGCGGTAAGCTATTTGATGTAGCTGTTAAAGGTACACACGGTCATAGCTGGGTGCTTAGCTATCCTAGCGAATTAGAGGCCTTTAAAGAATTTGCTAAGGTTTATCCCGATAGTTGTTTGCTATTAGTCGACACATATGATACTTTAAATTCGGGAGTTCCTAATGCAATAACTGTTTTTAACGAATTAAAGGCAAAGGGACATAAACCTTTAGGTATTAGATTAGACAGTGGCGACTTAGCGTATTTATCCAAAATGGCACGAACAATGCTAGATGAGGCTGGGTTTAACGATGCGATTATTATAGCCAGCAACGATATAGACGAATATCTAATCTCCGAATTAGAGATGCAGGGTGCTAAAATAGATATTTACGGTGTCGGAACAAAATTGGTAACAGCTAGCAACATATCATCGCTTGGAGGTGTATATAAATTAACAGCGATTGAACGCAAAGATAAAAGCGGTAAAAAAATATTAGAACCTGTCATGAAATTTTCTGATAGTGAAAATAAATCTACAAATCCTGCTTTTAAGAATTTATATAGAATATACGATATAAAGGACGGTAAAGCGAAGGCAGATTTAATAACACTAGATGGCGAAGAAATTTCAAAACCACTCACTCTAACCCATCCGATAGAACGCTGGAAAACCACAACGCTAGAAGATTTTATTATTCGTCCTATGCTTAATCAAATTTTCAAAAATGGTAAATTAGTATACAAAGTCCCACCACTATCTCAAACAATCGCATTCTCTAAGAAAGAACAAAATAAATTTTGGGATGAATATAAACGCCTAACCCGTCCACACTTATATAAAGTAAATTTATCTGATGGACTATACAAATTAAAAAATGAAATTCAAATTAGACAAAAAAGGTTATAACACACTCGAAGTAGAAAATTACCTTAAAAATATGGCGACTGAATATAACCGTGTTTTAGAGGCTCAAAGGGCTCGTATTGATATGCTTAAAGAAGAGTTGGCTATTTCTGAGGCTAAACTTTTGGAGTACAAGGAAAAAACGACTCTTATAACAAAAGCAATTTATAGTGCTGTTTCTAAAGCACAAGAAATAGAGGACTTGGCAAAAGAAAAATATGCCATAGAAATAGAACGGCTAAAGGCTTTTCATGAAAAATGGGAATCTTATTATTACAGTATTTTGGAAGCATATCCGCTTGATAACGATTTAATATCAGCCGGTGCTTTTAATCAAAAACTCAGAAAGATTTTGCAAGATGGTAGCGTGGGTTCAATTGATATAAACGAAGATAGCATTGCCAAAATACCTAGTGATTTAGAAGAAACTTTCGAGAACGAAACTAAGCGATTAGAAAACCAAAAAATTGGTTATATCAGTATTAAAACCGATAAAAAGAAAGTCGGAGCAGAAGATGATAAAATAACACTTTTAAAAATGGTGCCAGGTGCAGATCCGGATAGTCCGATAATAAACGGCGACCCTGTAGCCAGAATAAAACAATATCTTCAAAAAGCAGTAGCTTTAGAGAGAGAAAATAAAAATAAAAACAAATCAAAAAATGCTCAAGATAAAAAAAGAGCACAAAATGACATAGCCTCAACAACATCTTCAAGCGGTTTCTGCTTTGACGAAGCCCTAAACCCTACCGACGACTTAGAAACAATTATGAGAGACTTAGGACTTTTGTAGAAATAAAAAAACACCTTAAAATTTTATATTTAAGGTGTTTTTTTTTATCTCTATTTAATCAATTCACTAAATATCATAGTTAATGTACAGCAACTTAATATATCGCAATTTACATCTTGCTCATAAAAGCAAGTAATGGTTAAAAAATATTCTATATTATTGTATTCAAATCTTGCTAATGCTTGATTATTTTCTAAAATATGAAAATATAGATTTATATTATTGATTGTAATGTTTTGCGTAAAGTTATTAAAAATTTGGTAGCCAGCAAATTTAAAGTAGCGATGTATCCTTATTCTAAAATCAATGATAAAAGTGTTTTTTTCACCTGATGTTATAAAATGTATAGGACTCGCTATAAAACCTAAAAGAAAATCTTCTGCATATCTTACAACCTGTCTAGTAACATTCAAATCATCTTCTGCATTTAATATTTGTTCCCGATTAAACATTAACAAATATTCTTTGTTGTATAAATAGTCTAGCGTAATATTTTGCGAAATAGCATGCTCTTCTCTATAAATTTGTGGCAAATCCGGTATTGTTGAAGGATAGGTTACATCAGGAGTTAGAGGCAACATAATACTTAAAACTGCAATAGCAGATAAAAGTATTAGCGATGCAGCAACCGAAACATAACGCAATATAAATCTTTTTGTTTTTCTGCGTTTAGGCTGTGACACTGTAGGAATAAGTTCTATCTCATTCTTTTCCGCCCATTCTTTGAATGGCTTTTCATTAAATGCTTTTTCTACAAATTTTTCTAAATATTCCATAATTTTTTATAGGTGCGGGAGTTCAATGAACTCCCCTACCTTTTATTTGATTTTTAGGAGTTGTATCCTAATTGTAGGGGACGCACTCCTGGGCATCCCTTTGTAGTTTATTTGTTTGGTTTTTAACCTTCGGGACGCCCAGGAGTGCGTCCCCTACAATTGATTTTTAGGTACGGACGGCATAGGCCCCTACAGCTTTTTATAAGGTTCGGGCGGATGTATCGGTCGCACAAACATTAGACAATATGAGTAATAAATGCGTCAGAAACTGCACCTATACGATACAATGGCACTAAAGCATGTGCTGGCAATTGAAAGCCTGTTTTTACATATAGATAAATATCGTTTCGTATAAGCTGATTTGCTTCATTATAATATCTTATCCTGCGGTAACCGTAAGCAATCATTATGTGGTTGCCACTGCTGATGTTATGAAATATTAAATCGTGGTCCGTATGTGTTTGAATACCTGCAAAAGGAACTATCGAATATCCTGCCATAAATAAAGAAACTAACTCCCCTCTTCTAAAGGCGGCTGTCATAGCAGCTTCGTTTAGTTGATTATGACCTGTTCTAACACTTTGTAAAGTAATGCTTCTTCCCTTAAGTCCTGCTTGCATCATCATACCCCATATATATTGATGTATCGTTACTCCATGACCACCGCCCATCAGCATAAATAATCGACTTTGAAGCTCTCTAGCTCCTTCTTGCCTACCACTCCACATCCATCTTCCTGACATATACATTCCAGCTGTTTGGTTTGGTATAAGATTATTTATGCGTCTGTTATAAAAACCAAATACTACAGCACCGCCCGTAACTCCGCAATGATAGTCGGATAACCAATGAGGAGTTCTATCCGCAATAGCAAATCCTGATTGTGTTCTACGATTAAAATTTATACGCTCTGTCCAAAATTCAATCGGACTATCGTTTCTTGAACTTGTTGTATCGTAAGAGTTATTATTATTTAATTCGCCACCACCAAATATAATATCGGAGTTATCTAATTCGTTACCACTAAAGAAAGCATCCTTAAATATTCTCTCGCTGCTGCAAAACTGCTCTT
>Ga0131853_10000601_pt1 | contig 64812 bp, 37 predicted proteins | sample TergutLab28metaG_FD_92764 | JGI IMG/M metagenome (GOLD analysis project Ga0131853, IMG submission 92764) | Labiotermes labralis P1 segment gut microbial communities from Petit-Saut dam, French Guiana - Lab288 P1 (version 2) (version 2) | ecosystem: Host-associated > Arthropoda: Insects >... | reverse complement strand
TTCCACACTTTTTTTTTATTACTAGCTTATTTTTTTTTTTATTGTAATTAATCTTCTTCCTTTTAATAACCTTTTTTTGTTTTTTTTTTTTTTTTTTTTTTACTTCTCCATCCAGCGCTCGAAACGAGCAATCAAAAGCTGAAATATGTTTCATTCCACCCCTCAACGGAAGTTACTTCAACCGAGATGAAAAAGAATTTTCTTATCGTGAGTCGTCCCCGTTGTGTTCGTAGAGAATTAAAAATGCAAGTTTTTTCCGTGGGAACACAACTGTACTGTGTAATAAATCAGCTACATGTTTCGGCTGTTGGTTTGTAGCTGTCTTCAGGCCGATCACAAGAATAAAAAGAGAAGGGAAATAATACAGTAGTAGTATTGGTCGGAGAGTTAGAACTTACCTTGTGTTATATAAATTAGATGTATATCTTACATTTGGTATATATATATATATGAACATAACCACAAATCTTATTATTCGCAAAATACACACACACACACGCACAGGAGGGGGTGCTGATAAGTCCTTAGCCCTACCTACTTCCCGATGTCGTAGGACGGAATCGATAGTGTCGTTGGAAAGAGGGGTCTGTTCATGTGCCGAGTTGCAAGTCCTTTCTTCTTACAGAGTCTGAAAGGAAGCATGCCAGGCGACGCGCGCGATTTCAACAACACGGAGACGCGAGTTGTCATCAAGATTTTTTTTTCTGCAAGACAAGGCGCCGAAGGAAATTCATTCTGACAGAAACATTAGGGGAACATGCACCAACGTATGCCACTGTCATTAGCTGGGTGGCCCAGTTTAAACGTGGTGATTTTTCCATCTGTAATGCGCATCGTCCTGGACGAACCAAACAGTGACCACTCCGGAGATTATTGATCAAATTCACGAGCTAATCTTGGAAGACCGCCGGATTTCTGACAAATCAATAGCTGAGAAACTGGGAATCTCACGGGAATGGGTTGGGTCCATCATTCATGAAGATTTGGACATGCGGAAGCTCTCCGCGAAGTGGGTCCCGAAATGCCTGAACCCGGATCAAAAACGTCAACGGCGCCAGTCGTCTGAGCAATTTCTGGAATTATTTCGGCGCGATCCAAATGATTTCCGGTCGCGATTGGTGACCATGGACGTAACCTGGTTATATCACTATGACCCGGAGACAAAGCAACAATCAATGGAGTAGCGGCATAGCGGCTCACCCGGCCCCCAAAAAAATCCGAGTGCAAAAATCCGCTGGAAAAGTTCTCGCCGCGATTTTTTGGGATCAAGGCGGCATCCTCCTCATTGATTATCTTCCAAAGGGTCAAACTATCAACGCAGAGTATTACTTATCTCTGCTGGTGCAATTGAAGGACATTTTGAAGGAAAAAACGACGCGGGAAGGTCACCAAGAAGATCTTATTCTTGCACAATGCCCCGGTTCACCGGGCACATGCAACCCAGAAGAAACTGGCCCACCTGGGCTTCCACTTTCTTGATCACCAACCCTATCTCCGGATCTGGCCCCTTCGGATTACCACATGTTCCCTGGACTGAAGAAAACAATTGAAAGGTCGCCATTTTTCGTCCCACGCGGAGGTCATAGCTGCCGCGGAGACCTGGTTAGACGGACAACCTTCTGACTTTTTGTGGCTTGCAAAAGTTAGAGCAACGGGCTAAAAAGTGTATTGGGCTTCATGGGGAGTATGCTGATTAAACCCCGAGTTTGGTCGCTGTATCTTGTTTCCTTCCTGGTCGGGCTAAGGACTTATCAGCACCCCCTTGTATGTATATGTATGTATGTATGTATGTATGTATGTATGTATGTATGTATGTATGTGTGTGTGTATGTAGGTGTGTGTTTAAGTTACATACATTTTATTGCGCACTGTTAAGGTCGATATCTCCGACCAATACTACAACTCTATTATTCCCTTCTCTTTATATTCTTGGGATCGGCGTGATGATGGTTACAGAACAGTAGCCGAAACATGTACCTGATTGTTAAATAGTGAAGTTTTGTTTTTACTGGAAAAACCTGCATTTTTAAAAAGCGTTTTGTTAACAGGACATGCAATGAAAGTGGGGTTCAGTTTGGATATTCTAAATGTGGACTCAACACTGCATCTATTGGCTTGCGTGTCGAGTGTGGCAGAACTTAAACCAACGATGGAATAAAATCTTCGAACTTTCAGAGACGTTTGGAACAGACATGCTTACGTTATAGAGTAAATTCAACGTCTTCATTCAACAGTGGGAACCAAAAATGCGTGTTTGTCTTGACAAGTATTGGAACCGCTGTCTTTCGGGCAGTGCATACAGGCTTGTTGTACTGTACGTACTGACTATAAGGAGCTTTACCCAGTGGTAGTTACATACGCAAAAATCAAGTCGTAAAATCTTGGTGATGCCGTAGCTAAGTCACATACTGTTTCATATCTTAATGACACACGTTGTAGTGAGTCTGTCACTTTTATGTACGGACTGATTCATCATCCGGTCAAAGAAATTGAAGACAGTTGTATGTGAGACTGACGAGTCAGCAGGTGTTGCTAACAGGGACGCTGCTCGGCAAGTCTAACGACGTCAGTACTCGAAGGCTTATCAGGCGTTTCCGTCACCGCTCGGAGCTCGCATGAAATACCCCCGTCCTTCCAGCCGTACGCAGATAAATCGAAAACGGCTGAACAAACTTTCACGATATTTAATAGCAGAGGATTGTACTTAACGCTGTCGAGATATTTAAATATTAATAAAACTGGACAAAAATTAGGCACAGGTTTCATGAAGACCAGAGCGTCGTTCCCAGCGTCCTCAAACCTACCGGACACTCCACGCGAGGAAAAAGGAGTGTTGACTGCTCTGGACAACAATGAACAGACGACCCCAATATTTAGGGCTTTATGTTGCCCCATATCCGGAAGAACATTGCTTTGAATTTTGCCAGGTTTCGCTCCCTTCTTTTTCTGATAAGATTTGTATAAAGACGTATGAAAACAGGAGCGATTGAATAATAATGACAGGGAAAAACCGAATTAGGCTACTCCGAAAAAAACCCTGTCCCAGCTCCACTTTGTCCACCACAAATCCGACATTGACTGGACTGAGTTCTAAACCGTGGCGAGTTGTATGGTAATATTACATTCAACTTATTTTCGTTCTTTCTCGTAAAAATATGTGCAAGAATGGGAAGTTAAGCCCAGTGGGTTGCTTTATGTGCCACCAAGTTTAACGTTCAAAGATTCTTTTATGCCCAGAGAGTGCAATTCTTGTTTTGTACACTGTACAGATTTCAGAAACAGAAGCTATTATTTCCCTATTTACTGTTTGGTTTTAGTAAACCAGGAAGGAGAGTCTTCATGCACGGTATGAACTGAAACTTCAAATACAATTCAGGTTATTCTTTAAGCTTTGCCGATTTAAATATATCCAACTTAAACCCCTCGTTGCAAGTTGAAGACAAAATAAGTTGATAAATTATGCGCTTTAGCATTAATGATAAACAAAAATTCTGCGACTCACATTTGAAGCTACTGCTGTCACTACTATGACGTCTCCATCTACATTTCCATTCTCATACTACTACTACTACATGTACAGGCAGGTGGACAGAGTGGCACTGAGACAGGTCTGTATTCGAGCAGTTCGGGGTTGCCCTGTCGATAACATTCCGCCAACGGCCCCCTACTCGCATTTGTCTAAATGTTGCTCTTACCAGAACGACAAACGAAAGATGCCTGTGTATCTTCCAAACAGCAATGCTTTTTCGGAAATTGCGAAGCAAAGGATGTAAAAGTACTTCACCGTCTTCGTCTTTTATGCCATGCCCTGACACAGGCGGCTAGTCGCCGGTCTGTCATGCTCGGAGGCTCGGTTTCGATCATAGGCCAGTCCACGTGAAATTTGTGGTGGACAGAATGGCACTGGGAAAGAATTTTCTCCAGTTCGCGTCACCACTGTTAGCAGCATTCCGCCCATGCTCCACACTCGTATACATACACGTGTCGCTCTTACCAGAAGAAAAAGTTACGAAGTCCAAGAAGTGTCCAAAATGCAGTGCTGTTTTGAATATCGGGGAGCGCTGGGTAGAAAATATTTTCCTGTTTTTCTTTCTTTAAAGTCGGTCTCTAACGACATGAAAAGGTGGCATTATACAGTCTGGAATTATTAGGTAGAATAAGATGATTTGGTACTTAAAAGATCGATATTCGAAATGATATGTGTGTTTGTGTATAAATATGCTTATGGTGGGTTATGCTAGGACGAACGTAATTGGTTCTAGAACAGCGTTCGTTATAGCATCTGTTCGTTCTAGTATATATCGAAATATGTGTATTTAGGTGTAATCCCTTCCAGTCCCACGCCCTAAAGTAAAGTTACCATCCAACACAACCATTTAAACAGGAAAAATATGACACAAAATAAAAAATACGTGTAAAAATAATATAAAATTACGGATCGCTGATTTAGCCACACCAAACTCCTATTCCGCACTTAGATCTCCTACACTTTTTCTCGCTTGGAAATTATTTCTTAATGTCTTAAGTTAGTTTTATCTCTCTATTTTGCCGGCTCATGGTTAAAATTATATAGCAGAATAATTTTAAAAAAATATTTTCACTACTAAAGGCACAAATAAGCAGATGACTGAACTAAACCCTAAACTGATAACTGGAACATACAAACGATAACAACGATGATGGCTGACGCTCTAGTCAAAGCGGGAAGGACCGATACATTATGCGCACGCGCGTGTTACGTTGGCCGATAGCGCGTTCATTGTAGCATCTGTGTTCGTTGTAGCATCCTGATTTTGCTGATAAAAAACTGTTCGTTGTAGCATTCGTTCGTTCCAGCGTCGTTCGTTGTAGCATATATATATATATATATATAACGTAAAACAATCCCATTAGAGGCCTGGACAGGCCCAGAGGTTTCCAGGAGGTTGAGGCTCCCGGACTTCAAGACAGTCGGCACATGAATGTGGTATGGTTGTCAGCCCTACGCACCGGCCGCCTTTACCCCCCAGGAAATATTCCTGGTACTCATTTCTGTTAGACTCAAGAAATTTACACTTCCTGAAGTACGATCTGCAATAAAACAATTGCGTTCAAAAAAAGCCCCAGAACATGACCTTATCACGGAAAAAATAGTACAGGAGTAACCAGATATCGGAATAAGAGATATCACCCAAATGTTTAACAGTGTTTTGAGAACCGGGTACTTCCCGGGCCAATGGAAGCTCTCCCATATTATCACAGTTCTGAAGCCTGGGAAACCAGCTGAAGAAGTGACGTCTTACAGACCCATTAGCTTGCTCCCGATCCTCTCGAAATTGTTTGAGAAATTCTTCCTAACAGGAATTAAACCAATACTGCAAGAAACAAGGATTATACCGGACCACCATTTCGACTTCAGGCAGAAACACACTACCACTGAGCAAGTCCACCGTATAACAAAAGTAATAAATAAAGCACTGGAGAGTAATACATGTTGTACAGCAGCATTGCTAGACAGCGGTCAAGGCTTCGACAAAGTGTGGCATGAAGGACTATTATATAAAATAAAAACACTATTTCCAGACAGTACATAAAAATCCTTAAATCATACCAGAAAAATAGACACTTTCTGTTAAAATACAGAGAGGAATATACATGTCTTCACCGGTTCTATCTGGAGTGCCGCAGGGCAGTTTGTTGGGCCCACTTCTCTATCTACTTTACACAGCCGACTTACCTGCTACGGTTGACAGCACAACCGCCACCTTTGCGGACAACACTGCCGTCCTAACTGTACACGAAGATCCGGCAGTAACAACACACAGACTACAAACACACTTAAACAAATTCCAATTTTGGTTGAAAAAATGGCGTATGAAGGCAAATGAAAAGAAATCATTCCCAAGTTACTTTTACCCTAAAAAAAACACGTGTCCCCCCCGTCCACCTAAACAACAAGCACCTGGCCCAAGCTGAAGACGTTAAGTACCTGGCTATACATCTGGAACGAACACTCACCTGGCGTGAACACATATCTACAAAGAGAAAACAACTGGACCTCAAACTCCGCAAATTGTACTGGATCATTGGACAAAAATCACAGTTATCACTGGAAAACAAGCTACTCGTATACAAAGCATTTCTGAAACCTATCTGGACCTATGGTGTACAACTGCAGGAATCAGCATCAGACTCTAATATAGAAATCCGGGAAAGATTCCAGTCGAAAGTGTTAAGGATAATTACGGATGCACCGTGGTTTGTGCCGAATGTGGTGGTAATACGTGATTTACAGGTGACGTCGGTTAGACAAGAAGTGTGTAACCACAGTGTCACCTACTGGCAAAGGCTTAACGATCATCCCAACAACGTGGCAAAATCTCTACTTCAAAGACCAAATTACAATCGTAGGCTTAAGCGGTATTAGACTGCAGATCTAGCATCTCGATTTAACTGATACTCTGCAACACTCCCACAGACCATACCCAATCATTTGTGACTGCACTTAACCTTTTGGCGCCGGAATTTATTTTAATTATAGCACATCCTGTATATAAAATGTGAATAATACAGGAACCAATTACGTTAGAATTATGAAACAAACTGCATTTTGAAGAGAAAAAAAAACGGAGAGTGTACACCATGTTTAAAATATTCGGCACCTATATTTGTTGAATAAATACATAAAATGCAACTTTTGAGGTTAGCGGTGCGGTACGTCAACTATAGTTGACTTTAGGCGTCTAAAGGTTAAGTAGGAGATGTATCACTGGATGTATATCCTACATGCCATTAATAGTGACTGTCAATAGGATTGCTCAATATCTTCGGACAGACTGCAACATTCTGGGAGATAATAAAAAAAAATCTGTTAGAGGCTAAGTCAACCCCAGGGCCATAGTGCGATCGGAAACATTTATGTCAATGAAAACTTCCAGTGACACCATCGGAAATCGAACCCGTGACCTTCCGACTTGTAGCGCAGTTCCTCAACCAACATATCGCTCATTTGCGACAAGAGTGTCACAACTCAAAATTTGGCATTTTTGAGTTATTGGTATAGAAAGAAACGTTTGCAGATGCACTTTTAGCAAGTATAGTGTCATAACGCAGTCTGCAAAACTCGCCGCTGGAGAGCAATTGTGTCGTCGTTGCACTCAAAAAATTATAGCACTTCAAAATCTTTAAGCGTTTCTCCTGAAAAATCACAAATTTTGAGTTGTGACACTGTTGTCGCAAATAAGCGGTATATAATATGCATATTAAAATACCACTCCGAATTAAATCCGAATTACACCTACAGGCTGCTTGAAGATTTACAGTGCCTCACGTTGTCAATGGCAGTTAAGAATGTTGAGACTTCATGGCAGTTCTACAGCAAGACACTTGTTCAAAACAATTTGCCGAAGGTAATCAAGTCCTGTACAGTTCTAAAGCAATTTACAGTAGTCGCAGTTTTAGGCAATTTACCACCAGGTCTTTCCATGGAAAGATTCATTAAACTCTAGAATCCCATAAACGTAATTAAATGACACAGCCTTCTTTATGCTCGACACAGCAACACGCCAAGTATTGACTCTTTGAAGACTTCAAGGTCAGAGTCACCTTTCGAGTGACAGACAGTCAGTCAGGCCCTCCACGGACTCATGACCAGATATTTGTAAAATTGTTTAAGATAGTTCAGTGGCACTGCTCCCAGACGGGCGGCGGTGGAAATGGGGCGCGGGGAAGGTCCCCGGCGGTGGTGGCTGGGACGGAAGGACTAGGAAGAGTGCCAGCTGAAGCAGTACTCGACACTTTGTCCAGTTCCGACACCAAAGAGAACACAGAGTGTTGCATAGTAGATTATTTCGGACCTCAGAGAGAACATATTGTACATCCGTTAGAAAAACAAGTACCTGATTGCCTTATATGAAAAAAAAATATTTTTATTGTAAGCATTAAACAACACACATAAAAAGAGTGTATAGAAAAAATTCATCCTTTTTAGCGTTCAACCTCTTTATATATATAGAGTTACCTCTAGGCTGTCTGTTAATAAGGCTTACAGAAGCATCACTTCCCGTACGCTCTCATTAAAAGCACACCTAACATTACCCTTCTCCACTCACCTCGGTTAACATGATAGTTATAAGGATGTTTTTCTGGATCATTTGGGTGTTTGTTTGAAAGTTCAGTAGGCCCCGTTCGCTTGGAAAATAAGGTGGGTCGTACCCCATTCAGAAGGCTCCATACGCCGTCCTACGTCACTGATTGATACAAGCAGACCTACTAACAATGCGTTTAAGTGCTACTTGTAGGCTACAAGGGTACTCATAGGCCTAGATTCGATTCCAGGAGAGGCTGTACTATTCTTTTCCCGTCAAGTTTCACCTCCCTAATGGCCTATCCAGTTTCTTACATGGCGGTTACATGAGGACGAAGCAGAAAGACAATGGAGATCACACATCGCCATTGAGGGCCGAGGTCTGTAATGCGTAGAGCTTCGTGCGTGTGACGCTGAAATGGAGCGTACGTGCAGGTCAGCTCTGTGCGAAGATCCGGAGATTAGGTCTAACCCTTCTGTTAGACCTGACCTCCGGATCTGGAACCTCCACTGACCTAGGCCTCCGCGGTGACAGACTTCAGCTTCGTACCCTACGGAGAACACAGCCATTCTTTATTACACAGACCAGTTCTTGATGCTGTTGGTAGTAATGATCGATATTTGTTGCTGGAGTCAAATATACACACAGAAGCAGTGTGCGTCAAGACGAAGGACTTTAAAACGTTACTGCAGATGGTGCGACAAATTATCGCTGGACATCAGAAGGCTAGCTTTGTCTGTGAAATGAAATTCAAGATTTTTATGACTGCCCTTGACTGTATTCCGAAGAGGGACTTTGTTGTTGCAGTAAATGGAGAACTGAGATGTTGTCCGTGCATTTGCACTGATTACTCTGAAGTACGTGTATAGCGCTCCACCATCTCACAACACTAATACTTTATATGACTGAGATCCCGCTTTCAAATCTGTGCCAACAGACTGAACGCCATAATTGCATTTCATTTTCGGATATTATCCAAATAGAATCTTCACTCTAATAATTCCGGAACTTCATTTATGAAGCTAGCGAGTACCACTGATATCATGCTCAATGCTGGTTTAGCCTGATAAATTAAAAACTGCTGTTTTAAAAACTTTAGACGAAGTGACTAGCTGCAAGGCTTGAACCTACATGACTTAAAATAAGTCTTACTGAACTGGTTGTAGGAACTCAATGTATTGGCAAAGGGACCCGTGGCGCGTTTTGCTCAATAAGGCGATGGACCTTCCGGTACCACGTATGCAGTGTTTTGAGATCCTCGGTCTTCTGTGATGTTACGCTGCTTAGAGTGGCTTCCATTACATCGCGGCGGAAACCTGAAATCTTGCAAGCAGGAAGTTGTTTTAGACAGCTGAATAAATACAAACGGCCAAAAATCGTCATCACCCTTCTGTTGACCGTCTGGTTTGGCGTGATTTAAAGTTTCGCCGCCTAGTAGATGAAAAATGCCCACTTCTGCGCTGTTACGCAGCGAGTAATGGTAATTCCTCACCGAAGTGTCAGTACAGCCCTCGTTCCCATCTTCAAGCGTCAGTAATCCGATTCTTGGCCCTTCCGGTAGGTGTACCACGCACGAATCGCATTCTTCACCCTTGAAGATGTACCGAAACGTCGGTAAAGAATTACCACTACTCGCTGCGTAATAGCCCAAAAGATCCTAATTCTCTGTTTGGTTACTTCACCAGGTAACGATCTGCGTGATTAGTTGCATGGATTGATTTGTTTACAACAGTCGATTTTGCGGTCCTCTGGCGTGCATGCACGACGGGTTAGGGCGTCAGGAATATGGATCATCTTGGTTTCTGCCTTTACTCAAAAGATGGCAGGAGCGAACTGTTAACTACAGTGCTGCAGCCTCCGCTGCGCGGGATGACTGGGTACAATGAACCCAGCGTAACGCAGTCGATAGCACCTTCTGGCTCGTGGTGCAGACTGGACGTCACAGCGTAAGACCACTACATTTTAAGACATTACGTCCAAGAAATGAAACACGTACACCCCTTCTCGGGAGACATATTACAGGACATTAAACGAAAGAAGTTTTGGGGATGCAAAATGGCGAGTTTCGTGTCCAGTGCGGGGATTTTGAGACGTCACCAATGTTCTTATCAAGAGGTACTAATTTGGGCCACTTGAGGAATACCATTTGCAATATTCCCACTATTTTGTTGTACTCTGCACGCGTAGTTGGTCTTTTGTTGTTTATTTGACAACGGTATTTTAACTACATGTGTTATTAAACGCAGAAAAAGACAGCTGTTGGAGAACGGGTGCGACTCGTCGGTAAAGATGTGTAGGGAGGCAGCTGTGACGTCGGTAAAGATGTGTAGGAGGCAGTTGTGACGTCGGTAAAGATGTGTAGGGAAGCAGTTGTGACGTCGGTAAAGATGTGTAGGGAGGCAGTTGTGACGTCGGTAAAGATGTGTAGGGAGGCAGTTGTGACGTCGGTAAAGATGTGTAGGGAGGCAGTTGTGACGTCGGTAAAGATGTGTAGGGAGGCAGTTGTGACGTATTTTGAAAAACGCATGACAAGGGAATCTGTCAAGACAGCCGATATCAGCCGGTACCTTCCGAATACAATAAGAAAAATAATTCAAAATACAAGCAGAGAGCGTTACTGCTACGCTAGCTTGACTGGCAGGCTTAGAGGCCTGCTTACCGATATGGTTTGCGTCCATTTAACGGCTATTCCATTGGTCGGTCTCCCAACGCTTCTCTGGCCAATGGAATTATTTTTTTCATGATTTGACAGCCCAAGTGAATCTTGGTCGCCTTATCGTTGAGGTTTCGAGATCACACTCAGACACACCGCACTCAGTAGGACTCCTCTGGACGAATGATCAGCCAGTTGCTGAGACCTCTACCTGACAACACGCTACAATCACAAAAGACAGACAGCCACAACCCCGGTGGGATTCGAACCGGCAATCCCAGCAAGCGAGCTGCAGCAGACCCACGCCTTAGACCAGGCGGCACTGGGATCTGCATTGAACTGGTTTAGGCATTCATTTTTCATGAGATGTTAGACGTTTCCTTTCCTTAGGAAAGAGACGTAGCCGATAGGGAAAGAAGACGCAGCCGTCAGCTCTGCCTTGTCATTTCAGGCGGTAGACTGCGTGGACACCCTCAACAGCTATCTGTAACCACACACACACCCACTGGCCATAACTCGAAATGACTGTAACTCTTGTTAAAAAATGAGTGAAGTTTTGTGGACATTCTGGACGTTAATGTTTCTGGCCACAGATTTGAGTGTAATAAACCAGACAGCTCCCGCGAGTCTCAGCCCTCAGATAGTTTATTGCGCTCCGCAATACAGCAGGCACTTATTTTAGCTGGGATGGGTTGTCATTTGTTTGAGGAAATCCAAACTAGTTTTGTAATCTGCAGGATTCCCACTTTCCCTTACACCGTCTGTCTGAATATGCTTGCAATATCCATTAATGAATTCACTAATGAATATTGCAGATGTAATTAATTATATTTTAGTAAGGTCTAGATTCGCCGGTACCAGTAGCCGCGCGGTCTAAGGCGTAGGTCTGCTGCCGCCTGCCTGCTGAGATCGTGGGTTCGAATCCCACCGGGGGTATGAATGTTTGTTGTAAAGTGTTGTGTGTTGTCAGGTAGAGGTCTCTGCGACAAGCTTATCACTCGTCCAGAGGAGTCCTACCGACTGTGATATGTCGTTGTGTATGATCTAGAAACCTCAAGAATGAGGAGACCAAGGCCCGCGTTGGGCCGCAGCGCCACAGGAAAAAAAAAGTCTAGATTCGGTTTACTAACTGTCTGAGGATGGCACAGATGTGCCGAAACATGAAGGAGTCGTGAAAGACCATACCTTTAGATATGTGTGTAATTTGTGTATTGGTTTGGTTTTATAAATGAATGTCAAAAAAAAAAAAGGCACGGAAAGAATAATTTGAAAATTGTTCATTTTTAGTGCATTGACGGCACTTCAGTAGTTCAGCTTATATAGCGTAGAATGGTAGAGACAATAGTAGGGTAAATAATGAACTGAAAGTAATGTGGAAGGAGACGATGCTGGCCTAATTTCGACTACACTCTTCTATCGCAACATTTGCCACTAGGGACCGAGCAAGAACATGGACATGCGGAGTTACGACAGCCTGTCCACCAGCTGATACCCGAAACAGGGACCGAGATACGACGTCTAACTGCTTCACATTTGACAGCAACTTTTGCTGATAGAACGAGACTGTGTAGAAAAATAAGGACCAAAGATTTGCAAAGTGATGGATTGTTTTGTAGCTGATCTGTTTCGGTTTCAGACTTGCCAACTTGAATGCTTCCAAATTATTTCCTTTTAATAAATTTCCCTTAACTTTTTTTTTTCGAGCTCGAAATATGAATGAATGATCCACCTTCAGACAAAACCAAAGCAAATATACGTTCCTTGTGTTGTGTAACAGGACATATTGTGTAACAGGACATATTGTGTAACAGGACATGTTGTGTAACAGGACATATTGTGTAACAGGACATATTGTGTAACAGGACATATTGTGTAATAGGACATATTGTGTAACAGGACATATTGTGTAATAGGAACTATTGCCTGGCTCAGTCTTGTATCAGGAACCGCTGCGTAACTGAGTTTATACTAGGAACTATTACAGGACTGTTTGTGCTAGTGACTACCACAGCATTCTGTTCTATAATAGTTGTTCTTGCATGGCTCTGAGAACTGCGTTCTTCTGGGTAATTACGCAGTGAGTTGTGGTAATTTCTTATCTACGTTTCGGAATAACCTATCGGTCCCATCATCAGGGGTCAAAAGACCCTGAAGATGGGACCAATGGGTTGTCCCGAAACGTCGGTAATACATTGCAAATACTCCCTGCGTAATAACCCAGAAGAGAGCAGTTCTCATCTACCTCGCCGCGGAGGCCTGGAATCCTGCATGGTTCTGATGGTTATCAGGATACTCCAAGACTGGGAATTGCTTTGCGTCAGGGAAGATGACATAGATCATCTGTTTATCAAGACCTACTGAATGGCTCCTTTTGCGCCAGGAACTACTGTGTGGCTCTGGTGTGCACCAAGTCCTGCCATTTTGACTCTGGTGTGAGTCAGGAACCGTCGTGTGTGTGAGCTGTTTATCAACCACAAATGTGTGGCTGTAACGTCTGTCGGAAGAGCTGCATGACCCTGCTGTGAATCAGAAACTGCTGCATGGCTGTGAACACTGCGTGCGCCAGTTCCAGCAATGTGCTCCTTTCTCACCACCACACACCGCGGCTGTGTTTAGTCCCTGCGCAAGAGGAAACACTTTTTTTTTTCGCCTGGGCTTTCAGCTGAATGTGCGCGTATGTTCGTGAGTGTCCAACCCTCCGGCAGCAGTGGTGCCACCGTAAATTTCTTTTCCTTTCAGGAAGGACGGGGGACTTGCCTCGGGTGGAGTTCTGATGGATTAATTTATATGCCACTGCCCTTTAACCTCCTGAGAGGCTCCGTCTTTAGCGCAGCGTCCTACCGAAGGATCCACCCTGGCATCTGCTCCTTAACCAGTTGACAGGCGCGTGCCGACATTACCATATGTGGAAGCGATTTTTCTCACGTGGAATTGGCGGGTTTGACCGCAGGTCAAAGGACTGTGGGATATCTGTTTGCCGAGGCAGGCAGAGGCACAGACTTCCCTTTCAAACAGTGGGTGGCCCGGGAGGTGGGCGCCTAGCGGTTGGTCCCATCACGCCGCCAGAATTTGACGCGTCCAATTCCTCGACATTGCGCTTGCCTCTGGCAAGGTTTACCTCCTATCAGGACGGAGCCTCCCCACCGGCTAAACTACGCTGCTCTAGAAATGCCGGGTACAGGCCTCACAGATGCCTACTGACAAAGGCCAAATCATACTGAAATATTAGCGTCACGTCATAATTTACGTCGTCAGTTGTGAAGTACTTCCGTCTTGCTGTTCGCTTCCTTAGAGTGTCCAGTTGGTCCAGTCCCGGACCTCAGTCCACCCGGTATCTTCAGTCATGTCTATCGCTACTTTGGGTTCAGTGGCTTGTCACTCAATGCTAAATAAAAAGTGCCCCTGCTCTAGGGTCTAAAAATAGCCGAAGAGACACCTCACCGTTAGTGATGTCAAATGGGTACATTTTAAGAAGCTGTAATTCGATCAGGCCCCTAGCTGGGTGTGGATTTAAGTGGGTGCACAGCACGTACTAAAAATCTGGGTGCACCCAATATGCAAAACATCAAAGACAGACATGCTGATCAGACGTGAGTTCTGTGAAAGTAATATCACGACGCCGAACAATGCTTTAAAGGCACTGTTACGATTGACAGAGTGCTGTCAGTGAATGGTTTGATGTGTAATAGGTTCACAGGTAAAGAATGCAGCGTTTTTCTTGTCAGAGCGAAGGAGTAGCTGCTTTGGCTTCCGCCTGTTGATACCGTGATCCTTGGCCAGTGTCTGGCACCTTGGACTGCAGCTGGGAGAAATGGCGCTGAATGGCACTACAGTGATATGTGAGCTTGCTGTGTGAACAGTGCTGTACATGCAAGGTGTTTTGTGCAACTGTGCAGAGTGCACTGGGTAATTAAAGAGATGAATGTGTGATCCTGAGAAAGGCGCTTTTTACTCGTTTGCGCGCATAATACATAGAGATATGCGTCGCTTAACGACGGGGATACGTTGTGAGAAATGCGTCGTTAGGCGATTTCGTCTTTGTGTGAAAGTCATAGTGTACTCATGTAGTGCCGTTTCGGAGGTTGTTCGTCCTATCGAAATCGGTACTCTGATATACTGATTAGAACCGCTAGATTTTACTAACGTTTTCCTCTGTGTCACTGAATGTGGGTAGCGAACTGATTAGCACTGATTTATATTAAACACATCGGTAGTAACTGCCACCAGTCAGAACTCTGAGTTAAATAAAACAGTCACTTAATCAATTCCACAAATAACCAACCACAATTACAAAAATAAATCTGTATTCTACTCTATCTGATAATTGACTACAAATATAAATAATATCGTAACAATTTCAAAGTGTAAAAGTAAAATAAGTACCTTGCCCGTGTTATAATTTTGCCAATTGTATAAATTTAGAATTTCTAGTTAAGTTGCCAAATTAGTTTCAAAGTCTTCGCTCTACTCGAACAACGTGCATTTTAAAGTTTCTAATTTATTAAATTCAGTCAGCACAACTTACCTTTTAGTAACAAGAAACAGTACAGCATGGCCAATACAATAAAATCACTTTAACAATGTACTGCTTTCAATATGTAACGTCAGAAATACGTAGCAACCAGTAAGTGTTCAAACTTCGAGTGAGAGCTGAATCATCGTTAATTTCTCGGTTATAAAGGGGCAAGATGATAAATAAACATTCTTTCTAGTACAGCGAACTATCACGTCACCGCCGGGGTTCGATACAAATAAAGCCTATTGAACGAAGTGGTATTTGCTGACCCGGTAACGGCGAGTGACTATTCGCTTCCGTTACATAGAAGTTAATAAAATTTGAACAGTATCTAGCTTTACAGAAAAAGCCCAAATTTGTAATATACATTACACTTACACAAACCTAGACAGTATAGCCTACTACACACGCAGGCTGTATGGTATGAATACTGTAGGCAATTTTAACACAGTGGTATTATAACATAATGTTACAATATTATATTATAAACTTACGGGACCACCGTCCTTATGCAGTCCGTCGTTAACCGAAACGTCGTTATGCGGCGCATACCTGTACACAGTATATATATATATATATATATATATATATATATATAATAGAGCGTTGCATACGTATACCAACGTGCGTACATATACATGCACCAGGAGTGGCAGCCGCTGCACCCACTGTGTTCATGATCTGGCTACGGGCCTGAATGTGACCATCCTTAACTCGCTTACGTGTATGAGACAGACAGGGGGATTGGATTCTGGTTCGTTGTTCTTTGTTGGTATTTGGGAGCTCCGTTGTTAAAATATTCATTTAAATGCATAGGGATGCAAATTTTGAAAGTTTGTAACTTTGCTTAATTTATACCCCTAATAATTAAATGAGGTGCCAGAAAACAAAAACACAGTCTAGGGGCAAGAACATTCAACTATCGACAAGGACACGTCTAGACAGATTTAGGACACAGAGACTGGGCAATTTTACGCATAAAATCCAGGAATGTGTACATTTAGAATAACTTCCAATACGTAGTAAATGGAAGCGCAAATTTTCATCGGTAGACATTTCTTTGACAGTATGAAGCCTTGTTTGTAAGTGTCGTTGGAACTTTTCAACCATTTTGTGCCACAGTAACGATATGTGTTCCTGACTAGTAAAATGGGTTTAGCAGTGTTGCTTAGTCACTTTATGTACCGAAGGCACTTCAAATGGACACGATGCCGTCCCTGCCCCCTTCTGGCTAGTTCAGAATTACGTAGAACTGACCTATGCACAGCGCACACATTGTGAGTTGAGCTACAGTATCACGTTTGTGGCTAGAGCAAAGTTACTGTATGTGGAATTCCCCATGTCCCTTGTCACGCATTACGCTAGTATTAATGCATTATGTAAATAAAGATGGTATTTGAAATAGCGTCGTTGGATAGTTTAGCAAGTTAATGTGTCTTTCTTTACGTGCATACATGTCAAACAGAATGGTGACAGAAAAAAAAATCTGTTATTGCTGTCATGGTTGGTAAACCTGGGCTCGACATTATTTCTACTACGGAGCATTGCGAATTAATAATTTTCGAATCTGGCCATAAACCTGTAAGTGTTGGGCAACAACGCGCTCTGTATGTAGCTGTCAGTCTACACAACCATTTTAAGGTTTTTTTTTTTATATAGACTGCTTCATAGTGAAGAGTTCTTCAGGAAAATCGTTTCTTAGTATCTACCAATCAGGTTACCGAGAAAAATCGTGGAATAAATAAATACAAATTCTGAAATATGGTAAAAACTTCCATATGTCCAGCGTAATGTTGCGGGAGTTTTTGGTTTTTGAATTGGCAGTACTGGAGTAGTTTCCATGCCCAACAAACTTCCTTTTTGTTGTGGCCCTTCGGTATTTAGGGCTGTATTCAGCTGAATTGTGTTTGTGTTTATTTCATACTTTCACAGAGCCGCCTTTGTAGTGGCAGCAGAAAGGCGCCTTGCCATCAACTTTCCCGGGCTGTGCGCTAAAGCACAAGTAGGGGTTCCTCGGGATGTGAAAGTTATTTCGGGAGTTTCTTCATGGATGAAAGGTTGCGAAACACTATCCTAGAGAGCAGACAAGTCACCACCTCTTGAAATGGAAGTCAAAGGTTAATTACCATGTTGTTAGGGCCTGTTACTGGTCACAGTCCTCAGCAAAGTCAATCCAGTCTATAACCTCCTGCCCTAACTATTTACGACAGATTTTTAATATTATCCTTCCATCTGTGCCGAAGCCTTACAAGCGGTTTCCATTCAGTTTCTTTGACCCAAATTTGTGTTCGCTTCATGTCACTGCCATAAATGTCAAAGGTGTTGCCCATTTATCAGCTTTAGATTATTTCCCGATATAAAGTTTATTAGCAGATTTGCAGTTTGAGATTAGGCTAATTAAGTAGGTGCTGAAAATTAGTCCAATGGTTCAGTTTGTTTGTTAACACCGTTGGCAACGTAACAAAAAAAAATATCCACGAATAAATCGTAATGAATAGCAACTACTAACTCTGTGACGTCACATAGCCAAAGATAAATAGAAAGCTCCTCTCAATCACTGAGCCCAGAAACTGGGACAATTTGCTTTTGAAGGTTCAAGCAGTGTGGATACATTTACAGATACTTGTCACCTGAGGAGGGGAGCAGATCCGGCTTCCGAAACATTGTGCTTTGCTGATACATTAGATGATGGAAAAAAAATTCAAAAGAAGGGTGTCAACGAATGACTTGCGCTATCCTCAGGGCACTGAAACGAAATTATGTTGTCTGTACAGGGTTTAAGCTGGTAAGCAATGAAATTTATCACTAGTGACTGTGAGACTAGCGATTTGTGAATGCATAAATGAGCACCGGAATGAGTAAATGCGTACTTCTGCAGATTGGGCACAGCGAGTGGTTCTGTTGATCATAGGAGCCCCTGCAAAGACATTCTGTCCAAAGTCCATGGCCTTTTGTTCCGAGTTTAAACTGAACCGAATGAAACTAAATATGTCCGAGCAATTTTGATAAGAGAAAGTGCCTGTCGACTGTCATTGTTACTGTGTCCTCCCGACGTCTTCCTTGGGAAGGTCACATTTTAAGACCTTCGTCTGAAAGACCGGTCTGGTTTAGAAAGCTCTGTTAATTGGTTGTGACAACCAAATTAGGGGAAGACGGTCTTGGTAAGGGAGCAAGATGCTTTTTCTTGGAAGTCGAAGGCGAATCGATGTTTGCTGGAAGCTAGAGGCAAAAGTGTGTTGTAAACATAGGTTCAGGGCGTCACGAAGTTGTGCTTATCTTTTTCTGGAGGGGGGGGGGGCCGGGGGGGGGCTTTCTTAGCACGTTTGTGTCAAAAGGGTGTCAGTTTGCAACTGAAAGTATAAACAGAATTTTCCCCTCTGTATATTACGTAGTGGACACAAGACACAGACAAGTGACTAACTCCTAAGAACGGAGTCCTTGAAAAGAGAGTCGTCCTCTAACTGGTCAAGAAAATTGTCACATACATGAGACATGGTTTTGACTACCCTGTCGACAAGATCCCGAAAAAGTCACATATTTATCTACAATACATCACGTGTTTATTGTTTTGTTCTAAAATAACTCGGGGTTTAAAATATAAACCTTTCGCTGTTGTGTCTTTCTCATTTCTGATGCATCAATCATTATTATGAATTACCGAAATTCTTTCTTTCTTCCTACTTCTTTCTTTCTTTCGTTGCTGCTTCATACCTTTGTTCGTGCCTTCCTTCCACTTCTGTGAACGCGCTTTGCTGCAATAACAAATTAGCTACCATGCCAAGACGCAAAGTGTAGACTACGTGTATACAGCCAAAAAGAGGCGAGACTCACGGAACGGAAATTACATGCCCCGGGGCGGAGACGCGTGGCCGGTACAGCTCCAACAAGAGATGGCGAGCCAGCTCACTGGGATTAGCAAACGTACTTGGCACACAAGCATCCACTATCCTGCCCGATAGTTTTCAAGCGACAATCGGTAACAAAATGAGATTTATTTCATGAACTTGTCAGACGTTTCAACAGCGATGAACCACAACACAGATTCAGTTTAATGAATGGGAGCAAATACTGAATTCCCCTGAATTAATAAACGATCCTGCCAGTGAGACTTTTAGTTCTTTTTAAGATGCCCTTGACAGGTTTCTGACCCCCTCTCCCCGCCCTGATCTGGGTGCGAAACCTGAGTCAGTTGGGAAAATTCTCCTGCTGAGACTCGGATCACCCAGTGAAAGTGGGAATAACAACCTTCCTGCTGAAGCTACCAACCAACCAACCAACCAACCAAAGAGCTAACTGAGGGCGGCTGCTGCTGCTGGAACGCTTTTATGCCCCGGGGCTTAAAAAAACAAAAAAAAAGACTAGGTCTACTATTTGTGTTCCTTTTTTTTATGGTCGGACATAGCCACGCGCAGCGGCCGGTCTGGTGGGTACAGTGTTCACCACGGAAACTACAGCACGAATCGTGGCATTCGGTGAAAAACAGCAATCCAATGACGGGATAGATTAGACATCGAGTGCACTTGGCGTCGTCATGGCTGGTGCTCCAGCTAGCAACAGTCTGAGAGGTACAGATATGCCTTCGAGAATTGCAACAAAAACCATGAAGTACAGCATAGCTACCGGCTTACACCGTGTGTGTGTGTGTGTGTGTGTGTGTGTGCATGTGTGTGTATGTGTGTGTGCGCGCGTGTTTTTGTGGCAAGTGAAACACAAACCCAAATTTCTGTCCACAGATCAACACAAAAGAAACCGGAACACGAGAATATTATTGTTACAGCGAGCTAAATCGGTCTGCGTTTGTACCATACCCACTGTGGTATATGCTGCACATAATCGTCTAGTGGTACAGACGTACAGCCACCTGTGTGCTATCCTGTGTGAACCTGAGGCACATCGAAAGGGGCTGTGATGTGGTCTGTGTTGACAAAAATCTAATTTAAGGAGAGACTGGTACTGTACAAAATACAGTAATTATTTATACCGGTCATGTGTTGTCGAGGGCAGAAGAAGGGGCTGGAAATATAGCATGCATGGTGGTGGAAGACCTTTAAAAAATTAAAGTCAAATTTCCTTTGGAATAGGACAAAGAAGAATATTAAAGAATGATAGTTGACTAAAGTTTATCTTAAAGAAATATTATGTTCTCAGCGCGGGAGTTGGACGAAACTCGGTCAGGATAGTTCGATGCTTTTTGTTATTTCGATATTCCATACACAAATTTTACCCCAGATATCACTATTTTGTTACGTAACGGAGTCTCCATACGAATTTTCGAATTCCTGTTGTATATTTTGGTTATCCCTTATGTTTTATATGCTACAGTTTATTAACTGACACTGTCAGTATCCCAGACCATGCAACCTGAGCTGTACACGATATGTCTAGCCGCAATCGGAGTGACAGTAAATCGCAGCTATGTTCTCCGTACACATTTGTCTTGATCAGACAGAACGGAGTGCAAGCCAATGAAATTAAGGTTCAAACCCATGCTGAATTTCTTGTCCCTTCTATCAGCACAGTATCAGCACTCCCACTTCGTAACGTTTGGAGTTAGTCCTGTGTGCAGACAATAAGGACGTATAGGGGGAGGAGGTACAGTTCCACTTATTCTTAATCTCAGAACTGTGTGGACGTCTTGTGGCAGCTTCAGGCCCCGACCGCTTTAACCCCAGTGAAAGAGCCCACTACAACCACTGAATAGGAGGCTGCTTGGGCCTCTCACACTGTCTGGGAACTTTGAAGAAGAAAAAAATTTGCCGCTCCCGGGAATAAAACCATGATTTCTGTAAGGTCTAGCCCACAGCCTAGCCACTACACCGATTACGTTATCTTAGTGGCGCAGTGGGTGCAGTATCTAGGTTGTTGACTGTACGATCCGGGTTTCGACGTCTGGCAACAGATTTTAAGCCCTCTTTGAAGCGTTTAGACCGACGTCGGTGCCCAATCAGCACTACTCTTCAAAGGGTACTGGTGGGTCTTCCGAAAATTGAAGGCGGCCGGACTTGAATCTGAACACTGAACCCAGTGCTGAGGTTAATAATGGATTGAGCTACACACACACACACACACACACATATACATAGTATACACGCCCCCTGTAAGCCTTCATGTCACCCACAGGGACACACTTATCTTTATATCCTACATTCTATTGCTCCGTGCTCTTCAAAAGTGTGTCAGGTGTAGCTGTCGGTGGAAAAACGTGGTAGGAATCGGGCGATAGCACGGCGCAAGAACGGTTTGTCGTTAACGAGGAAGGGTTTCGGATATTATCTCTAACACCTCGCCAGGGGGTGGGATCAGCGTCCAACAGAGAAGGTACTCTATGAAGATCCTACCCAGTGGCGGGTTTAAAACAAGCCAAGGGTAATAAGTTACTAATTCGGTCAAATCAGTAAGTCACAAGGCTCTCATCACATATATAAAACTAACAGATGAAGTGCGGAAGTGGTTCAAGTCAGTTTATTTCCAAGCAAAGAAGAAACAAACACTCGTGACGATGTATAAAAAGAGCAAACTCGTGCAGTGAAGTACTGATGCATGTCTATTGCTGTTTATTCAGGAGCAAATGTTTTGAAGAAGTGACTGCTCTGTCTGCTCGCCCCAGTAAAATCCCAGCTGATTTTGGCACAGTTACAAAGCGGCCTGACCTGTCAGTGTCAAAGTGATTTTCTCTCTCGTTTTGAGTTCTGTTCTGACCAGGACTGGTTACGTTTCGAAGTGGAGCAAAGAGCTGATTATTGGTGTTCATAAAGAAATATATGGATTGAAAGGGCATTCTGAGAATTGGCTCAGTGGCAGCTCAGTGGACGACATACTTCAGTGCCTGTACTGGGAGCAATGAGTGTCATGACTGACAAAAATGGTCGGATGTACTTTGCTGACTTTTCGTGTTGTGTTTTGATATTGCTTCCAAATAACTATTATTTTGCTGGACACTGAAGTTACTCTAAAAACTACCAAGTCTGACTTCTTCAAGAATAAAGGTGGCCGAAACGTGACGCTGATCAGTAAGCTCTGCCTATATCCGAGATGATAACACTTGGAACTCATATGTATCCTCTAAACGCATTCATGATAAAGTGATAGGGAACGTGCGTAATTTTATATTAAATACAGTTGTAAAAATTATACTGTTAATCCGTGGGAAAATTGTCCCAGTTTTAGCGGATAGGTGACAGGGTGGTTGCCAGAGTTGCTGGAGAAAGTGGCCGGGGGCGGGATTGCCAGAAATGTCGTAGAGGAAGGTGACTGGGTCGTTGCCAGAAAATGTGGAGAAGGTGACCCAGAGGTTACCAAACCTGTCGGAAAGAAATGTGACAGGGTGTTCACTAGGATTGTCGGAAAGCCCCCGTCTCTGACGGAAATCAAATCGCGGGCGTCCAACAGACCCTCTTTGCTGAATGAACTGTCCCATCGCTTCGAGTTCATAATTAGGAGGTTGGAATGACGTCGGTAGTGGCGGTAGCAACAACAGCGGCGTCAGGAAAGGACAGAATAAGGAAAAGTGAGATAGAGTTTGCTGAACAAGGCAGTTAAGGCCTGTAGCAGGCAGGGATAATTTTTATTAAGGGCCGTAAGTTGCAGTATGAGAACTGAGGGACACTATGCAGGCTTGTGCCGTGATGTGGAGCCACCTCTGGGGCGACCCGGGGTGTTGGAAGGCGGTACTGCGAATTTAACATCCGCCTACTTTACTGCCTCTGTAACACTGTGATGGTTACAATTCACAGTTGGCTGCAACAACCAGTTATGTGGCGGGTCGCGGTGGAAAGACCGGGAAGTACATTCATTCAAGAAGACCATTTTTTAGACCTTCCCCGATAAAATTTGATAATGTGTTGGATAACATTTAATAATGTTTCGGTTAGAATGTTGCCATCTTCAGGGAGTTTAAGCTTGTCAAGTGCATATAAGCTATTAAAATATTCATATATCTGTAATGAAGGAGAATCACAAAACTAAGTGGAAGTACTTCTAGAAAGAGAAAATTTTTTCAAATCCAAAATGGCAGAAAAATAGTTTGTAATAAATAGTGGGTCGCTACAGTCTCCTTAAAAGTGCAGTAGGCCTGTGCATTCAGTGCAAAAGTACAGAGAGTTTTGGAATGCTTGAAATTAATCGGATATGTTGACAGATAGGATTCGCTTAAACACTATTGTAATTTAATACTTATAAGGTAAATCTTTGAAACAAACCTATTTTTATTACACAAAAGTCTCTTTTGAAATCACTTGCATCACATTTCGACATGGAAGGTCATAATGAGACGAAAGTAGTAAAAATATAAAAGGGAGACAGTGGTAGCTTATTTTGAAAGACGTCTATTCCTTACAAAAGTTCGTCACCATCAGTGAATTGTATAAAATTCCAGTAACATGAATTATCAGCATTTGTTACTCCAAGTTGACATTATTTATAAAAACAATTTGTAATAAAAGAACCTTCAATTTTAAACCAAAAAGTGACGGACTTGTTAGATTATAGAAATCAATTATCCCCTTCTGTATGATTTATCATTTCTCAAAACATGCGAACGTACGCTGACTTACGTAACGTATTTATTCCCTTAGTCTCATTATGTCGATGTCGCCAGCATGGTTCTTTTTGACACGGATTTGCTTGAGAGGAGTTTTCTCCTCGACGCGGCTAAGTTATTATTTATTTAGGTTCGAAGAGAAGTATAATTTAGTATGGGAAGATGGCCGTGAATGTAGTATGAAGGTCAACGTTCTGTATGACTGAGCTGTTTTATAGTAACTGTCATGACAACAAAAGGGGAAGTTGTTTTGAAAACACGTGCTTGTAGTATTGATAGAGATGTAAGTATAGGCTTTTGCCTGCATTGCACCGCCATACAGAGACGCCTATCAAACATTCACTTGTTTTAGGTTTATAGATTCACATTAGTTAGTAGAAAACAACTTCACTGGAGAACACTAAGTTCCCGGTCCGCGTGGATCAACGGGGAGTTTAAAACGATAATAGACATAACAGGTACTTGTTTTCAAATTTCTGAAAAAGCAATTCATTATTTTAAAAATAATAAAACCCTTAAAGAAATAATGTAGAGTGATGTGTGCAGTATAGGGCTTTGTTAAAATGAAATACATTTCATTCATGCGACGTTTTGCATATGTTTGTAGTAAATTCAGAAAATCTTCTAAGCAAAGCCACCTTCATTCAGCAGACGTCTAGACAGAATGTGTCTGCAGTTGTTTCTACACACTGCAGCTGCAAAAAAAAATTTGTCCACAAAATAATACTGTAGACGTCATCATTTGAAATATTCTTACCTCTCTTGTCTTAAGCGTTTTCATGTCCTTATGTGCACGGTTTGTGAAATGCAGCGACGAAGAAATACTTTTCTTAGGGTGAGAATTTATGTTATGGTGTAATTTATGTTCATTTTTTATTTGTAGTTTTTATATATTTATAATCCTGAATAAAAAGAAAGACAATGTATCTGCTTATAAGGAAGTTGTGCCAAGTTACCGATAAACAAAAGAATAATGAAGTAACACTTTGTGCAGTTTTTTTAATGGAAATTAATGATGTAAGCCTCGGATAGCAATATAACCTGTATCCTTGTGCTAGACAAATAGATCACAGGGCAGGACAAAGAGCACAGAAGATAGGAACAAAGTAACGGGGAAGAGTATTCCCTTCCACCGGCGGCACAACTGCAAGCACCTTGCTGCTGCTGCTGCCGCCGCCGCTGCTGTTGTTGCTGCTGCTGCAAAAGGCATGTGTGCGACCACTCTTCAAAACTGAGCTTACGGTGATTGGTGATTCTTCGTGCCTTAATTAACTTGCTATGTTTCTGTCATTATTTGCCCACTTAAAAAAATATTAATTACTAATCATTGTTAAGTTGATATTGTCGGCTAAGGTTGTTTGAGTTTGGAATATGTCAATGATTTCAGGTTACGGTTATCGGGTTTCCGGGAAGTGAAACCATGCTGCATGCTACTTAAACCTTCAAAAACGTACAGATGTAGTTCTGCAAAAATTATCAGCCCTTGTACCGTCTCACAGGACAAAGTATGTTTATTGATAGGACACAGATATCTCGTCAGGAAAGGACTGTAGTTATCGTATTCGACGGTAAAGACAGCCTGGTTATCAGGATACACGCACATTATACTAAGCTGACAAATTCACTTCTTTTACACTAGGTGTATAAACACCATTGCACAAAATTACTAACAATTAGTATACAATGTTTGCAATAGTGCCTTGTGTCCTTGTTGCAGTAACATTATCGCTTTACTATCTGATCGTTCCCCTGATAATTTGCATCCCACTTCACATGAAAATCTCCCATTATCATCTACCATCTCATATCTCTAGGAAATCTCGTAGTGATAATGAGTCTGTACCCACTCTCGCGTGCAGATTAATAGACTGTGGACTCTAGTCTTGCTAGACAGTAATACTGCAGACAGACTCTAGAAACAAAGGATCTGCCCTTAAGCAGCAGTCTGTCCCAAGTTTGGTGAGGATCAGGCCAGAATTGGCAGGTAGACAAACTTCGCTTCTCTTCCTAACAGTTCCTATCAGTATTCTCTTAGACATTTTGTCATAATACAGCTGTAGTTTTGTCTGTGCTGACATTATGCTGCGACAGAAGTTTAAGAGGGGTTGTTACTCGTTGCGTTCACAAACTTCAAAAGTGAATATTACACGATTATTTGTCTCCTTATATTACGTGTGTGCTTACACAAATGTGCGCTTTTCCGTAGAGAGTTGTGCACTAATTAAGAAAGGTAATTTTTTCTGCCCTTGGTAATTACATACGACAGTCACTATATTGAAAATTTAACTTTTTGCCATGTAGTTCCTTTTTAAAAATTTTGATATCTTTCTTGTCAAGTTCACTTCCCCGCAGAAGGTGAAGATTCAGTCTCAATCTGTCGGATTATTAAAATTCTGAATTCCGCGATAGGCTCATTTGTGCATTAATGTGTTCTGTATGGATCTGTATGTGTTCTGTATGGATCTGTATGTGTTCTGTATGGATCTGTATGTGTTCTGTTTGGATCTGTATGTGTTCTGTATGGATCTGTGTGTGTTCTGTATGGATCTGTATGTGTTCTGTATGGCTCTGTTTGGATCTGTGTGTGTTCTGTATGGATCTGTGTGTGTTCTGTACGGATCTGTGTGTGTTCTGTATGGATCTGTGTGTGTTCTGTATGGATCTGTATGTGTTCTGTATGGTTCTGTATGTGTGTTCTGTATGGTTCTGTATGTGTTCTGTATGGATCTGTGTGTGTTCTGTATGGATCTGTATGTGTTCTGTATGGATCTGTGTGTGTTCTGTATGGATCTGTATGTGTTCTGTGTGTGTTCTGTATGGATCTAGAAAAACAATAAATATTTATTTATACAAAATTAAATTATATTTTTTATGACGCAGCAGTGTGTGTTTACTGCGCGATAAAGTGTGCCTGTTCTCTCCATCAAGGTACGTATATACCTGGATACAGGTATAGCTCTACGCGTTCTTAACCTTGTCACTGTGTGGACGTAATTGTGCAACGTCACTCCTTTGCCGCTTTGCCCCGGGAAGGAACCCACAAACCCGCGTACTGGGCGCCACAATCAGTCTGAGCAATTTGGAGGAGAGAAAAATTGTTTCCCCTAGAGAAATTCGAAACCCTCATCGTTTTCTACTCCTTACGAAAATAATCTTAAAATTAATTCAGATTCAGTTTTAATTTTATCGTATTTAATTACACTAGAATGAATCAAATTAAACGCGTCTTTTGTGTTCTGAATTAGCATAGGTTGCGAGTGACAGATATTCAGCTCAACACTACGAGTGACAGATATTCAGCTCAACACTACGAGTGACAGATACTCAACTCAACACTACGAGTGACAGATATTCAGCTCAACACTACGAGTGACAGATACTCAGCTCAACACTAAGAGTGACAGATACTCATTTCAACACTACGAGTGAGAGATACTCAGCTCAACACTACAAGTGATAGAAACTCAGCTCATTACTACGAGTGACAGCTACTCAACTCAACACTACCAGTGACAGATACTCAGCTCAACACTACGAGTGACAGATACTCAGCTCATTACTACGAGTGACAGATACTCATCTCAGCACTACGAGTGACAGATACTCAGCTCAACACTACGAGTGAGAGATACTCATCTCAACACCTCTCTGAATTTAATGCCTAAGTAACTGGCTAAAAACTGAAATACCTAAAGCGTATTAAAGCAAAATAAAATTTTCCTGTTGTGTGTTTAAAAATGGAGGTCTAGCTCCCCGGCATATTCTTACTCTTGGCACTAAATGGTTGGTGGGTGGTCAGTTTCACAACCCTCTCGGCGTAGTGGGCCCATCTGCCGGTACCCACTCAAGACACACGTAGTTGCGTTCGCGTCGGTTACCGGACTGTTGACATGACGATTTTACGAAGGGGTGCTGATAAGTCCTTAGCCCGACCTGGAAAGAAACCAGCTACAGCGACCAAACTGGGGATTTAGTCAGCATACTCTCCACGAAACTCAATACACTTAGCCAGTTGCTCTAACTTTTGCAAGCCACCAAAAAAAAAATAAAATAAATTCAGAAGGTTGTCCGTCTAACCAGGTCTGCGCGGCAGCTATGACCTCCGCGTCGGACGAAAAATGGCTATCTTTCAATTGTTTTCTTCAGTCCAGGGAACAGGTAGTAGTCCGACGGGGCCAGATCCGGAGAATAGGGTGGGTGATCAAAACACTGAAGGCTCAGGTAGGTCAGTTTCTTCTGGGTTGCAAATGCCCGGTGAACTGGGGGCATTGTCGTGTAAGAACAAGACCACCTTGGTGAACTTCCCGCGGTGTTTTTTCTTCAAAATGTCCTTCAATTGCACCAGCAGAGATGAGTTAATAGTCCGCGTTGATAGTTTGATCCTTTGGAAGATAATGAGGAGGATGCCGCCTTCATCACAAAAAATCAAGGTGAGAACTTTTCCAACGAATTTTTGCAATCGGAATTTTTTTGGGCCGGGGTGATCCGCTATGCCGCCACTCCATTGATTGTTGCTTTGTCTCCAGGTCATAGTGATATAACCAGGTTACGTCCATGGTCACCAATCGCGACAGGAAGTTATTTGGATCGCGCCGAAAAAATTCCAAAAGTTGCTCAGACGACTGGCAACGTTGACGTTTTTGATCCGCATTCAGGCATTTCGGGGTCCACTTCGCGGAGAGCTTCCGCGTGTCCAAATTTTCATGAATGATGGACCCAACCCGCTCACGTGATATACCCAGTTTCTCAGCTATTGATTTAGTCTAAATCCGGCGGTCTTCCAAGATTAGCTCGTGCATTTGATTAATAATCTCCGGGGTGGTCACTGTTTTGGTTCGTTCATGACGAGGCGCATTACAAGTGGAAAAATCACCACGTTTAAACTGGGCCACCCAGTTATCGACGGTGGCATACGTTTGTCCATGTTCTTCTAATGTTTCTGTCAGAATGAATTTCTTTCGGCGCCTTGCCTTGCAGAGAAAAAAAAAACTTGATAACAGCTCGCGTCTCCATGTTGTTGAAACCGCGCGCGTTGCCTGGCATGCTTCCTTTCAGACTCTGTAAGAAGAAAGGACTTGCAATTCGGCACATGAACAGATCCCTATTTCCAACGACACTATTCGATTCCGTCCTACGACATCGGGAAGTAGGTCGGGCTAAAGACTTACCCCGTCCTACGACATCGGGAAGTAGGTCGGGCTAAAGACTTACCAACGTCCCCTCGTATAGTGTCCTGCTGGAAATTTCCTGCCATACTTGAGGAGTATGAGAGTGGCCAAAAGTTTGAAACGATTTACATAATTAAAAAAAAAGTCTTGCTGCTCCCAGCGGACTTCTAATTTCACACTCAAACACCAAGGGTCTTGCCAACCGCACCGAGGTACTGTCGTGACCAAACATTAAATGAAATGTCTGTGTTAATGCTTTAAGGCTCACAGGATGTACCTTCTGTAAGTAAAACTTGTCGTAAGAGTAATGAAGGAGCGAACCAACGACCACTGAATTCCTACGTAATGTACATCTGTAAAAAGCGAGCCACGCAGAACATTTATGCTCTATGCAAACATTACTTGCTGTATGAGCAACCAGCAATCGTTCGGTGTCGGGTTACTGTGTTTAGTGGACTGGTCACGAGGCGCGTGACACAACCCGCTCCATAAATAAGGTCTGTCACATAATAGCGGCCATCTGCTGGCCCTGTTACGAAACCTGACCAGGGGGGCGTCGCGTCCGCCTCTGCAGTTCCTCCCTCACGTCATCGGAAAATTCGTTCTGCAGAGTGGGAAATTTATTCAGAACAAAGATAGTGCTTTATCTTTCATCCAGTAATCATCGGTGATGAGGTATTGCTTTTAGGTACGCAATGTTCAGCTTATTGTAGATTTTATTTTGAGGCGGTGTTCTGACTTTGTGGTTTTGACACACCCACCCACCCACTTATTCACCCACTCCTACCTACACACATATTCATATACACGTACATACAAAATATTACAAGCGCTCTTTCTCCGGAGGAAAAGGAGCTGGAGCGTGAAGCTGACCACTCACCTTCATCTAGTGACAGATTCAGATGAGTGGAGTTTTGCCTCCATTCCCTCAAATGTCTTAGTGCGTGTACATTTGTATTTACCTTTCCTATACATAACTATGGATGCCGATATAACTCAGTCGATACAGCGACTCGCTACGGACTCGACGGTCCGGCGATAGAATTCCGGTGTAGGCGAGATTTTCAGTGACCATCCAGATCGGCGCCGAGGTCCACCAAGCCTCCTGTACAAAGGGTACAGATTCTGTTTCCCGAATATAAAAAGGACGGGGCGTGGGACTGACCAGCTACTCCTTCCAGAGACGGAGTTGTGAATGGGTTATAGATATCCCTTCGCACTTCGTCCTGTGCATGTCATGGGGTGACGTTTATCCTTTACGTGCAGCTACACTTCTGTCAGTGACGTGAGTAATTTGCACACAACCCAAATCGGAGTTCACAATTGGATACCGGAGTTCCTTTGCGGGTTTTTATAAGTTTACAAATTTACGTGGAGACCGCGGTAGCACAGTGGTTAAGGTGCTGTGCTACAAATCGGAAGGTCGCTGGTTCCATCCCAGCTAGTGTCAATCGATTTTTCATTGACATAAAATCCTTCCGATCTCACTATGGCCCTGGGGTCGACTCAGTATCTAACAGAAATGAGTACCAGGAGTATTTCCTGGGGGTAAAGGCGGCCGGTACGTAAGGCTGACAACCTACCACCATCCTGTGCCGTTGTCACGAAATCTGGGAGTCTTAACTTCCTGGAACCCTCTGGGCCTGTCCAGGCCTGTAATGGGACTGATTTGCCTTTTACCTTTTACAAGCTTACGTAGCTTTACAGTACAGAGGCACTTTGTTTGAGTCTCGGTCGCAAGGGTAGTTGTTGAGAGAGTTTTGGCTTTTTCATTCTCTCCAAGAAAATATTTGAATCTTGAATACGAATATAACAATTCCATTTTCTCCCAGACGGCGTTAAACAGTTTGTGCACGTACTACAGCAGCAATGAATAATGTAAGAAAGACGCGGTTAGCCCCACCAGTTTCAGTACTCTAACGATATCGGACAGATTGTACGAATCACGAAATTTCGTTAAGTAATTTTATTCATTAACAGATTTCTTTTCAGTGCCTGTTTCATTCATTTTCCTGTAAAATCGGAAATAGTATTGCAGAGTACTAATGTTTTGTGAACTTCACTAACATCGAGTACCGGCGTTTCGAAGTTTTCCTGTCTGAATTCTTCATGCCAAAGGTTGCCGCACCGCTTTCGTTTTTATTCCAGTATATCCTTCCCTTTCCACATTTTCCACATAAATATGGGGTCCCTCAACCTTTTTCCTTCGCTATATAAAATTTATTGTGATGTTTCTGTATCAGTTTAATTTATTCGGCCATATTTTCCTTTACAATACTGACAGTGGGAAAAACTTTCGATTGTTTGTAAACATAACCTGCCTTGTTAAATGATCGGTTAGAGAAGTAACTAACTTCTTTATTTTGCAACCAGACGAAACCAGTTTTTCACTTTCATAAGAAACCCACTTGTTTTATCTAAGCGAAATTTATTATTATAACAGGGAATAGAATGCGAGAAAATTGACTTTTCGAATCTTCGAAGTACCAAGGGCAAGCAATATCCAAAAAGGAAGTGTGAAGCAATTTCGTCCCTGCACACTACTTCATGATCTGACACTAGCTGCAACAATTATGCGCGCGGCGAAATAACTGCAATGGAAAAGACTTCGATACTTCCGATATGAAATTAACTTTCATCACACATTCAGCTGCGACAGCGGTGTAATAGCTGCCATTTCTGCTTCGTTCTTAGGGGGCACTGATTTCGATTCTAGGCTTTCCTCAAATCGTTCACAATTTTCCTCTTTTCCTTAGTGAAAGCCAGAATATTTAAGTAGACGTCGGGTGTATCATTTAAAATCCACACAACCTCTGCAACTGACTCGTGTTTGATATCACAGACAAAGACCAAAATATCTTCGAGGAGAAGATCAGGTTTGATATATCCCTGTCTCGGTGTTCAACACTTCTAATAGCGAGTGTAACATACTTTCAATTCCTAGCTCCAGCAGAATACACGTTTATAACGTCTATGCCACAAACATCAATCAGTCAATCCCTGAATTTCGTGTTCCAGCTACTGCGTTATTGATTGTGAGTATCTGAGTAAGTGATGAATGTGGTTGCCTTTACACGTTCATAGCCACAGGATCCAAAACCTGCACACTCAGGCGGTGCTCCTGTTCTATTGCCCCTAAGTACGTCGTTTCGAATCAACGTTAAGACTTTTTTTAATCCACTAGCAGCCAACGAACACGTTAGTCTGAGTAAAGGTAACGAAAATCCTGTTGCGATTTTTTTTTTAAATAATGGCTACACCAACAACTGTCCTTATTAATGACATGGCTGGTACAAGGACTGGAAAAAATGATGGAAACACTAGGTAACACAGGAATGAAAGTGTTGTGTTGGATGCACTAAAAGAATATTAGTTGTATATATCGTTATTCTTTTGTTTACTGATGCTGCGTACTGCCAGTGTCAAGGCAATACAAATAGGGTTTAGTAACAGTTTAAGTACTGCAAAATGCGAGGCTTGTCAGGTTTGCAATGAGGACAGATTGTTGGTGCACGTTTAGCTGGGGCGTCTGTAACCAAAACGGCCACTTTATTAGGTGTATCCAGAGCAGCAATTTCCAAAGTTATGACGGAGTACACAAATCATGAGAAAACATCGTCAGCTCGGAGGAACAGTGGCCAAAAACAAAAACTAAGTTAAACGTATCGCGTACGTTGAAGAGGATTGTGTCTAAAAATCGTAGAACTGCTGCAGCAAAGGTGACAACAGAAATCAATATTCATCTTGAACACCCTTTCACAACTGTTTACATTACTTTGCTATCTTTTTTGTGTCCATTGGTTACGAATCAGGCCATAACGTTGGATTATAAGCAGGAACAGAACACTGCCAATAAAGAGACCAATATGACGGACGTAACACGTGTATCACTCAGAAAGTCATGGAAACCACCAAAGACAGAAGCATGCTGCCGTGCCTGGGCGATTTTTCTCGCACAGGAATTGAATTGCGACCATGACCAAAGTGATAGCTTTTATTGGCGTTGAAAGCCATAACGATGCAGATATATAGACGGATTTAAAGCTGATGTGGTGAAGACAGTGCTTCCTCCTCCTCGCCCACAACTATATCGGCGTGACGCGCGTTTGTAGCCATCTCACAGCCGTGACACCCTAATTTGTCAGCGCACCTCTTCTTACCTGTTGCTTCCATTGGCAGCGCACTCACGTCACAGAACGCGGTGCCTCTTTCATTGACCACAATTCATTACGGCTGGTAGCCGATGTATTTCTGTCCGACACACGTGGAGTAGAACTGCTGATGACGTTGGTGTAGCAAGCGTCTATCCGCCCCCACGATCCCCCCTCCCCCCCTTCAAAACGTAAAAACAGATTTTCGAGAAACAGCTGTGAAGATTTAGACTGGACTGAAGTGATGAATGACAGGTCTAATTTCAGCCTTCGGTGGTCTACGAAAAAAGCCGAAGATTTTCATAACGATTAGTGATTTCTGCACCAGAGCAGTTATTGTTGCTGTTTTTAACAAATTAAGTTGGAATATTAACGACATTATTTTGTTTTAAATTTGAAGGTATATAAATTTCGCAGTAACCTTAATGACGTTGCAGTAACGTACTATATTTGAAGTTCTGCCTATTAGTTCACGTGTACTGTGATGGTTGTGTGGTTGACCTCGCTGCTGTTAAGTCAGCACGTTAGACACAAAGTAAGAATTCTTTTTCTTGTTCTTCTTCTTATTCGTCTGACATTACAGCCCTTGGTGGACCTTAGGCTTTCCAAAATTGACTTCCACTGAACTTGGTGCTGCGAGTTACTCCCCCAGTTCCTTTCTCCCACGTTCTTTGGATCTTCAGCTGTCCCATGTCACCTAAACTTTGGTTTTCCTGCACGTCGATTGCCTTCTGGTGCAAGAAAGTAACCCTTCTGCAAACATCCATTTCTTGCATTCTAAAGAGTTGTCCCAGCAACCTCAATCCCCCCCCCCTTATCACTTGAAGTATGTCAAGTTCATCGTAGAACGTATAAAGTTCTTAATTGTATCTTGTTCTCCACATACCATTATCGTTAATAGTGTAGTAAATCATTCTTAATATCCTTCTTTCTCAGTTTCGGAGCATATTTCCATCCTTATTTCAGAGGAGCCAACATTCGCTTCCATATGTGTCTGTCGTATACATTTTGTATCTGACATGCGTTTAGTCTAACGTTTCAAATTCGGTGAGTTTAGCCGTTTCTTTAACCCACAGCTAATTTTATTGGCCATAATTATTCGTTGTTTCAAAGTAAGAATAAAGAAACATTATTATTATTATTATTATTATTATTATTATTATTATTATTACTGACATTACGTGCTTCAGGATTGGGATTTTCTGCTGTGCAGCGACCTTTCACACAATTCATATACGCCATCTTGTTTCCCACGTCGGGCCGCACTTAATGAGCGAGCAGGTCTCTGCACAGATAACCGGTATTTTTATACACTGTTGCCCGAGGGTGCTGCCATCTCGCAAGACCGGACGTAACTCTGTTGGTAATTATGAAATCATTCCATTCACTTGTCCGATGGACGTAGCCTTCAGGAATGTAATCTACACGGTCTGGGAAAAGAAAGGTAACAAGTGCATTGGTCAGTGGCGGTCTTACCAACTGACCCAGGTCCATTCTCTTTAGGTAAGTCATTCGAAGGCATGGGCTTATCACTCGCTATTACCAGCATGCACTTGGTAAACTAACTAATTCTCTGGTAACAGAACCTGAAATTTTAACACTGCTAATAATTAAACATGCAAGTTCTTTCTTGTCATAAGACAGTTCAAGACTTTTTCCTCTACAAAAAATTTGATTTTATTCTTGTAGACGAGAAGTGCTGTATGTTTACTCTACAAAATATCTAAACGAGACGGGAGTCTTGTTTGTTGCTTTCAGTCATTTGTATGTCCAGCACGTAGTAGGAGCGCAGAGGAAAAATGTTAGTCGTATCATATAAAGGACGAAGCTCGTAGATACGCTGTTTCTTCGATGCGCACTTGTGTTGGGTCTTTTTAAAATTATTGCTTATTTCCTTACGGCCACAGGTTTGGAATTTAGGGGATACTGACTTCGAGGTCCGAATATTCACCACTGTTTGTGTGTACCCAGCCCCAATACCTGAACTATAAACAGCTGAACACACTGGAAGTTCACTTACAGGCACAGTTCTTCTCAATGCTGGACTGGGTTATCATCGACTTCGCTTTCCGCATGCTCTCTTAAGCATTTAGTGACAGCAGTCGACATATTAAATGGAAATGCAGGACAGTTGATGATATAAATACACCTACAACCCCAAAACAATGTATAAGAAAAAGGTCGGAAGGGTTATAAGGGAGAGAGAACTCCAGGATTAGGCCTACATAGTGGACATAAACCTGAAGGAAGGGGAAAATTATGACATAGTTGCATACGACAAAGAATCGGTTTTAAATTTAACATCTTGAATTTTAAAAATCATCCATAAATATTCTGTAACCCGTTCAGCAGTAAAGTGCTGGCTCCACACACGGCTGTGTTTTTATATTTTTATTTTTCTTCCTGTAGCAAATACGATTATCTGTGGTGTGACTTTTCCACGATTCTGTCTTTTTGTATTTTGTGTGAATGTTATCTTCAAAAACATGGACATTTTTTGGCGTCACTACTTACGAATAATGTGAAATCTCTCTGCTTCTTGTTTTGTGCCTACACGGTGTTACATTCCTGTGCATCATATCTTAATACTTCGTATGTCTTGACTGTGCAGGTGCTGTCTTTTATGTACCTAAAACAGCGTGTTGTGTTTATTATTTTTCTTCCTTTCTTCTTCCACTTCGTTTAAGAATGTCCTCTGATCTATTGTAGCTCAGAACTAAAACTGAAACAGTGAATGCTAAGACAACACGTTGGTCTAGTTAAGGGCCCGTTGTAAGGCCTCCGATACAAACACATGCCTCGAATGACGTTCAAACTCACGACTCCAATGTCTCAGAAGTCCCAATAGCAAGTCCTTACAGCTACATTTACGTGTGTGAACTTTCTCACCATTCGCCCAAATGTTGGCCAGTCGGAAGCAATTTCGCTTTTCTGATGAAAAAGTAATATTTTACTAGCCTGATAGTTTTCTCTCAGTTCTGCCGAAGTAACGCTCCACACAACAAGAACTTGAGATTCGTTCCAATGCCGCATATCGTCCAACTTGTGGATATGTAGCAGACTGCTTTGTTCCTGCAGATTTGGGTCAGTTTTTAAATTTGTTTTCCAGTGGTTTCTCTTTGTTCTTCACATTCCACAATAGAAGAACAATTGTAAAAATATTTAAAAATTGTGTCATCTCGCTCACATGCCACCTGGCCATACTCCAACAATATAATGTACTGTTTTTCCTGCCTGCTTAATTTCACTCAACTAATTTAATACTTGCGCATATATACGAGTATATAGACGAATAGTGACACACTTGAAATTTTTTAACACCCCTGGGTGGCGCAGTTGTTTGAGGTACTGCTCTACAACCCGATTCATTTCCCGATAGTGTCATTGGAAATTTCATTGACATAATCCCTCCGGCCGCACTGTGACTGTGGTGTCTACTCAGTCTAACAGAAATGAGTATCAGGAATATTTCTTGGGGTTAAAGGAGGCCGGTGCATATGGCTTACTACCTACATGTGCCTTTTCCCTAGAAATCTGACAACCTCAACCTCCTGGATCCCTCAGGGCCTGTAATAGGCCTGTACAGGAATTGTGTTTAACATCATTAGCTCTCGAGCAAGCAGGTAACACATTTGGCGACGTTGCTCGCTCTTCTAACTAAACTAAGCGATTTCACTCGCACAGAGTGAATTCGCAAGCTAGTAGAAAGTAAAGGGTATTATATATATATATATATATATATATATATATATATCCGTTAATCACAATGTTTCTGTTCTACAAGGTTATTTATGTATGCAAAGTGTTGCGGCCACAGGGTCCACCGTCAGGTACCACCATAAAAATTAACGGAGAAAATTAATTTGTTGCTATATAAACAATACTTGTATCATGAATGAGACCTCTTTCCTTCATAAAAGGCTTATGTTGTGTATCGTCATGAATTTTGGTAATGTAATTCACCTGAGACATTTGCATTAACGCTGAAGTTTTGTATAATTATTTTAAATTTACCACGTAAAATCGAAGTTTAAAAATTCAAATTGAAGATAACATTCTTTCCAAATTATACTTTTTTGTTGTTGTTAATTAATATCAATTTGGAATATTCGCAATTTCTTGTATTTCTTAGTGTAGGTTATGTAGCTTATATTAAGGAATTAAATCTTAAAAAATAATAATTTATATAAACTGTATTTAGTAAATATTTTATGTGAAACTTTAATTTATATGCAGATATGCAATACCTTCCCCAAGAATATCCCAGCGAGTTATCTAAATTAAAATCGCTTAATTTAACTGAGGTTTTACTTTTCGGCCACAGCGAGCTTCATGTTTTGTGTCTGCATTGTTAAAGCTTGTGGAATGGAACTGGAGCAGTTAAAGTAGACGTGCCCAGTGGCTGTCAGACTCACAAAGGCACCACACATTGCTATAGCTACTTGTGAGCTGTCCTTAGATCACTCTTGCTCTCGTCCTGCCACAGCACCCTGAGGCAATTGGCATGTAAGTTCGGAGCCAGATCACAACCCCGTCTTCCTGCATCCCTTAAAACTTTAAAGTCCAAAGCTAGACATTTTAATGAAGATAATAATCTGGGATGGAAATTAGATACAGTCAAATGGTGAGGCAATGGTGGTATAACATGTGTGGCTATAGCAGCTCCATATGCTCAGTTGGCACGAGCGCTCTTCCTTCCTCCTTTCTTCCTCTCTTTTGTCTTGTACTTTTCTTTCCTTATTTATGCTACCTTTCAAACAAGCGAAACAAGTCGTGCGTTCAGATTATTCCTAGAGGAACCTGAACTAAAATACTAGTTTGAAGACTGCGAGGTGAATTGTTGACTGTAAATAGACAGTTTTTTAAATTTTAAATATTTCTTTATCACGCGCTAAGGTTTCGCTATGAGAATGAAACCAACAAATGCATATGAAACTACGTGAATTTATTATATGATAATCGTTGTAAACAAACTACATGTTGATGTCACTTTTTGTGGCCATATTCAGTGGGATGTTTTTACGAATAATATGTTACAAAGATAACCAAACCAATGTACAGATATGAAATACTAAGTTTTAAATATGTTAAAAAATATACGTTAAAATAAAAATAAAAATAAAATTGTTTGTGTTAAATTTATGTGAGTAATGGATGTTAGTATGCTGTGTGCATCGTGTCACCTGCCTGATTTATGGAGCTAACATAGACAGACAGACACAACACATAAACACCTCGTTACTCACATAAATTTAGAACAAATAATTTATCTGTATTTTATATTTTAACGTACAAATATTTAAAACTTGATCATTTTATATTTTTGCATTAATTTGTTTGTGTTTGTAACATATCATTCGTAAAAACGCCTCCCTAAATATGACCACAAAAGGTGACCGAAACATTTTGGAGGTTTACAACGATTATCATGTAATAAATTCACATAATTTCTTAAGCACTTGTTGCTTTTATTCTCATATTGAAACAATTTTTTGTTGAGAGGTATACCATTTTTTTTTATTACAGCGAACTGTAACCTAGAGAATATTATGATTTTCCATTCGATGGAAAATGGCGGTCCGTTGTAAATAAGTAGACCTAATTAATGTGACTACTTCAGTGTTACAGCCTCTTCTTTTAGAATTTGTTAATTGTTCACGTTACTGAATTAATTGATTTTACTAAACCGTAAATTTATGACCAAATTCCCAAAAGCCGGAGGTACGTTGTCCTGAGCCTCAAACTTCATGTTCTACGCGAACTCGTATAAATCAAGCTGAGAGTGCCTCCAACCGCTCAAATACTTGATCAACGGACCTAATTTTCCAAAAGCTTCTCAACTACAGGTGTTACAGTGTCTTTCCACTCAAATGCTCTTTTGCCTCTGGCAGGTAGCCCTCCCCGGTATTTATTCACCGTGACCGAAGAGAGGATTATGGGATTTAGTAAGTGAATTAGAGCGGCAGCTATCACATGGCAGATTTGAATACCGTCTGCCCGTATATTAGTGTTTCCCAAAATTTTACTCGCGGACACTTTTTGACTTCGAAAAATAACCACAGATTCTCACATCTTAGCTCATGTAAATAGCGTCTGGAATGATACATATCCAGAATTAAAAATTTTGTGTCTCAGAACTGATTTTTAGATTGCTGTGAACACACAGCAGCATAGATGTAAAAATGCATTGCATGATTTAACCTTAATTAAAATGATTGTCTCTCCCTTCGTGGTTGCAGGAGGTTTCTTAATTAGATATGCTAACGGTCATACCAAATGAACACATCACCAATTAAAGACGTTCGGCTGCTGTTTTTAACAAAACAGTATTCCTTTATTAAAACATAATTAAAATTTGAAGTAGCCATTACAGAAATGTATCCACGGATCCTCTAGGAACTGGTCGCGGATCCCTTGACATCCGTACAGCACACTTTGGGAACAGCTGCCTTAGAGAATTGGATCGAAATATCAGTAATACACGTCTGCAGCCCAAAGAATTTCTCTAACCCGCAAAAAGGCATGAAAGAACCTCAGGTCTGGGGTTTTAATGGCAGTCCCTGGTTTACCCGGTTTTACATTTTGAAACTTTTTTTTTTCGTGCACAACAATTATTACGTATATTCGTCTGTACATACCTGCGTTGATGGCCTGTTGTCTGTCCATTCGGCAGTGTGATTGTCCAAACTTTCTATCTGGTTTCCTTAAACGTTTGCATGACACGTTTATATTGAACATTGCAAGGAATATAAGAATGCAGCACAATTACATTACGTAAGTGTTCAGGAATTTAGATAACTAACCCTTTATAGGTTCAATTCCTTATGTGATTTTTTTTTCTAGGAAGTTTGTATGCAACAAATAAAGAAAACTGATTGTATGGTATTGTAGAAGGAATGATGGAAATAATTAGGGCCTTTATTATGATGGCAGGCATTACTACACAGTTGCACTTCAGTAGGAATTCGTAAGGGCCTCTATTTTATCTTACATGGCACAGGAATCTTCATGGGTAAGTCTAATAAAAGTCACTGTGGAATATAATTTTATTTATGTAAAACGTCCGAAACTTCGAACGAACAAGAGCCTGTAGTCTTCCAGTAACCCTGTTTTGAGTGTCAGTTTTCTGCCAAATATCATCTGAAGAGCTTCGTCACAGTTATGTTAAAGCTAGATGCACTGGGTACGAAACAGCGACTACAGTGAATTCAACGCCGCTAAATAAGCACGAATTATGAATGAGCGATGACGCTTATCGCTGGGTGGGAAATCGCAATGCGGGCTATATACTGAGGAAAGCAACGTTCCTCGCTGAATCAAGACATTTGCATGGATATTTACAACAGAACAAACCGTGACCACTGTCAAAGCAGCGAAGTGATATGGTTGCATTTTTTTTCGCTAGGAAACAGCGCCACACGACGACGTGTGCTTTCATGCCCTTTAGTGCGGGCGTTGGGTTGGGTCGTGCCGGGGCGATCCGGCTGTGCGTCTTAATTTCTTGGTGCCAGCGCGCAGCTGTGGCAGTTTTGTTAAAAGCATTGATATCAAACTTAGGCGGCTTATCCAAAGGCGAGAAAGGTATACGTCTTTGCAAATACACGCGTAATTACAAAATACAATATTTTAAGAACTGAGAAGTTATGTAGTATAACAAGACAGGCAATATTCCTGTAACTTAACATTGAGGCGCATTCTTGCAACCATTTTTGCAGTGGAAGAGTAATAATTACTGCATATTCTGAGAGAGAGTGTGTGTAGTCTTAATTATCCAGAACGCAACGCGCATGTGCCATATTATATTTTCATCTGTGGCTTGTCGGGTTGTACAATATTTTTCCTCATTATCTTAAGAATGACACAAATATTCGAAAAACGTCATTGAATATAAGATATTTGAATAAAGGTAGACCAACTTGACGACAATTGCTTTATTATGTCAATTTTCTGCTCAACATGTTTCGGATGTATTAACATCCGAAACATGTTGAGCAGTAAATTGACATAATAAAGCAATTGTCATCAAGTTGGTCTACCTTTATTCAAATATAAAGATGATGCACGGTCCAATACGCATAAGATGAATATAAGATGTATGCTTCAATTTCTGTACAACGTGTGTCCGAAAAATTTATCATTCTAAGAAGAACTGAGCCCAATACTGTCACAAATGTGCGTAGATCTTAACGTAAAATACCCGTCATTCTTGTGAGATTGTAAAGAAACCTGAATTTTCTCGACAGAGTTTCGAAAAATACTCAAATATCAACTTTCATGAAAATGCGTCCAATGGAAGCCCAGTTGTTCGTTGTGGACAGAAGGATTGATGGATGGACGGTCAGAAAGACATGACGAAGCTAATAGTCGCTTTTCGAAATTTTGCTAACACGCCTAAAACCCGGAATAAGTAATTTTTGCTTTTCTATTAAATTTTAATTACTTCAATGAATTGTTAGGAATGAAGTGAAAGGAAAGGGAAGAAATAAAACAGCCATAATGACGTCTTAGTGCAGGGCAGCAGTCGCCGAATTTTATAAAAATTAATTTTAATATTGGATGTTCACAATAAAGCAGTCTTGCCAACCACTTTGGTGTGTTCTGATAAAACAGTAGCGTCTGTTGTCACAAGTCGTACAAGTCCGTTTAAGGAAGAACTTAAACGTGTTTACAATATTCTTTGAAAATCAAAAGGCCGTCGCAAAAATTTGATGTCATATAAACGGCATTAGGTTCACTGAGTCCAAGTGTATGTGACGAGTTTGTCAGACTACAGCAGGAAACAGGCATTTATTAACTTAAGGTTTATTGAACGAAAATCTTAACAATTCAGCATGGGTTATTCAGCGCTGAGGGTGACAAGAGAATGATAATTTTGAAGGAATTGTATTGAAGATGTCGTGGTTCTTGTGACAGTCTGTCGAAGTACTTGTGTCGAGAGACTGACGAAAATTACGAACCACAGTCGCGATGATAACGTTTAACTTTTAATAAGGATTTTCCAGAGCACAAGGAAAACAACTGACTGACCCATAATTTTCGGTGAAAATTGTACAGTATTTAACTGAAAGTGATCATGAATCCTCGATAATGAGGAGACCTTGGCCACTAGGGCTGTTGGGCCATAGAAAAAAATATCTGAAAAAGATAACCCTGCATACGATAATGAGGAGGCCTTGGCCACTAGGGCTGTTGCGCCATGGTAAAAAAAAATAATTTTCTGAGGAAAATGACCCTGCATACGAGGCTAACCCGCAAATAAGACGACCCTGTGTACACAACGACCTTGCACATAGGATGACTGTATAGAAAAAACGACGTTCCATATAAGACAGCTCCCTTTCTTAATCTGAATTTTTCAGGTTAGTGCTTATGAAGAACATGATTAACTTTGTGCGACTGCATAAGGGGGAGGGGGGCTTCCTTCTTTCAGAAGAAGAATTAGGAAAATTTCTCGTCCTTATTCAGGTATTTGCGGTACTGTTTTAGAGTGGATGGTTGCAATCGTGGAATATTTAATACGAGATCAGAACTAAAATAGAAGAAAAACAAAAAAGAAGAATCTAATTAATGTGAAGTGAATTTCAAATTGTAAAGATTAAAGTCCGAGAAAGAAATTTGTCACAAAATACTTGTTATTGTTATCTTTATAAAGATTCGTTGTCACTTGAATCATAAAGTATTATTCTGAAGAAAAAGCTTGAAAGGTGTATTTAAAAATATGGTTATAAAAGCTTCGCATCAAGTGGAAATGTAAGAACTCATAATTTGTTTCATGTCCGCTCTTTAAACATGGAACTGTGTGTTAGAGCGCCTCGAGGCTTCTGTTTTTCAGATTCCATCTCTGCATACGTGGTTGTGCATTCTCATAAAAAGAACTTACTTAATACGGTTTATATTTTGCTTTAACGCGGTTAAATCTTTTAAAAGAAAAAAATAACATATTGATATTGCCTAACCCATACGGAAAGTGAGATGTCGCTACTGTCTGTGTCTGAGGGTGTGTGGTGGTGTTATTAAAGAACTAACATGTCTGCAGCTTATGGTCAGTAATGGGAATAATTTAGCAAACCTGTCATTATCAGAACACTGTTGATGAATATTGAAGCGTTCTGAGATATTATGCAGTTTCAATCGGTAAAGATTTACCGACGTTTCGGAGAATATCACTGCCTGCTGGAGTACTTAGACTCTGAATATGGAGACAGTAACATCCTGTAAACGGTCGGTAAACATTTGCCAGTTGATAATGACGTCGAATTGCAAAAGATTCGAATCCTCTGCAATAGTATTTTCACCTTTCAGTGCAGATGTCTTCAGATGTTGTATTTTAATGCAGGGTTGGAAAATACAGGCCTACGTGTTTTACTGAAGTCATTTATGTCTAAAATAAGAACAAAAATGTGACAGAAACAAATCTGTAAAAATAACTTGTATCTTTCTTACAAGACATTGCTTATAAACCACTCAGAGCAGGCATCTGACTTTGTCACGGCTAGGCCTTGTAACTCGCTTTGCCCACTCTGTCTGCCAGTACGCCCTTGATGGTCGACAGTTCTTCACTTTGTCTACCTGCCGTATTTATTACACCGGCAATTGCTGAATCCGAATTTTCCGGTTATCATTGGACCAAATTCAGACAGTTTATTCTAAACAGCGGCTTCATTTCATTTTATCATAGCGTCTCAGGATGTTTTTGTTACTTTATTCCTTCCAGTGAACCTGTCAAAATTCAAATTTTTGCGACAGTTCTCAGTTGTGGCCTGCGCCATAGCATAAACTTCGCCCGTTCATGCAGATAAAAACTAAACTGTCGATGACGTGAAATTTTGACGTAATTTGGAATCAATTAAATTTTTTTTATCGTCTCAAGCTAAAAGTAATAACAAACAATAAAGCTCCATGCTTCTAGAGCGGCATCAACACGCGTCTTCAGGTTTAGAATACAGTTAACCTTTACTCGCCTACAATAGACGGTGATTGTATTTAAGGTTACGATACATTAAAAACTCATCCGTCTTGGGCACCAGCTGGAACATAAAACCCTGCCTGTTTGAAGGGTTAAAACTTAAGTTGATCCCGATAAGTAAGGCTGTTCTTAATCTCTGCGATTGCATCTGAGGCCCAAATATAGGATACTTTTAGCCTGAGATCGGGTATCGGTCCTGTTTCCGAAACGTAATATTTAATGTTGGAATTGTTTTCAGGACAAGCCATGAAAGTTCACAAATTAAATGATTTCGGAATATGGCTAGCAATTCAGAATTTGAGGCTACATTTGCAGGGTGAAAGTAGACCAAAACTTCCATCCAATTGTTTGTCTGAGAGGCACGGTTAGCATCTTGCGTGTCACGCGCGTCCTCACTCACTCTCCTTCACTGTCACACAAGCGGATATCCTCCAAGAACAGTCCACGGTGTCGCGTAAGCCCGTTAATTAATTTCGAGGAATAGCAGAGATAAAGTATGAAAAATGCTGGGGTGTTTGCGGCCTTATACCCGCTTCATTTTTAGAATTTACAGAGACTTGTGGTCACAGGGTTGACAAAACACTAAATCATTTTTGTCACTAAGAAGGAACCAGCTGCGTTTTTAGCCCTAATGCCACAGACTTGTTACAGGAAATCGGTAGTGGAACTGGCATTTATTTCTAATTGCTATCTCCGCCTTTTCATTGTTACACTGAAAGTTTTAAACTTAACAGAGTCTATCAAATATGTTTAGTTGTTTCCAACATTTTCGTATGCATCCCAGTTTGTTTACGAACAAGACAGTTTAAGTCGCCACAAGGAGCAGAATATTTGAAAACCTATTAATACAGCTCTCTTGAGAGTGTAAAATTTGTACTGAGGTGCACAGAGTACCCAAACACTTTATTTGCACCTGGATATTCTGGATGTTTCTAGCTGTTTTGAATAGCTGTGAAAATTGCGTTAAATAACTTAATTACAAATTTTAATTTAGTTTAAAACAGCCTTCTTTTAGTAACGTAAAGATTTCTAAATTGCATTAGTATTTCCATACAGATAGAACAGCATCAACAAACGTGATTGCAGCACTTAAAGAGAATGGACACAAACAGGACACACAAGTAGGCACTGCTGTACCAACCAAAGAGAAGAGAAACACAGCAAACCCTACGAAATTGGACGGACCAACTTGACCTTGAGTGATAATGAACAGGCACTAGGCCTAACCCTCCAAGGTGCATTATTATTATTATTATTATTATTCGATATGGATGTCTCTTGTCACAGGCCTTTTCTTCCTGGTACTTCTCTTGAACTAGCAGTGATCCCCACCATTAAGGCTTCAAGCTTCACACTGCAATACTTTCCATATTATGTGATGTTCCAAGTACAGCCGTCTTTTGTAGTGAATCTATCGAATGTTTTCCTCGTACAGCTTCCAAATTTTTCCTTAAGCTTCTCTTTACTATTCCAGTGGTTCCAGTTATTACTGGTATAATTGTACATTTCAGGTTCCACTTTCGTTGTACCTGTTTACATAAGCTCTTGTATTTTAACTTCTTTTCCACTTCCTCTTGCACAACATTTCTGTCTGCAGGTATTGCCACATCCATCAGTGTGCTTGTTTTTTACTTTTTGTTTTTAATTATTATATCTGGCCTATTTGCTGTAACTTCTCTGTCTGTATGTACTGCTTTATTATTATTATTATTATTTCCATGCAGAATTAGTTGATTTTGTGTTAAGGTTTGTTATTGTCTTTCTGTCGTCGAATTTAAAAATCATACGCAGACCAAACCAATTGAATCGATGTAGCAGAGGCCCTCTTGAAGACTACCATTACCCCAATTGTCGAGAAGTTTCTTTCATTGTGTGAAACCCGACGTTTGCAAAGTGTCCACCACGTGACCCTGTCCTGAGACGAATAAATCCAGTCCTCACCCTACCGTTGTACGTCTATGAGATCCAATGTAGGGAATCTGAATTAGAGACTCCTCATTTTACAAGGTCCAAACTCAACGTACTCTCCATTGCTTAAGCCTTTCCAGTGGATAAGTTGCAAGTCTTAGGCTCTGCGTAACGTCGCGTGACATACTTCTTTCTTACGGCAAAGCGTTTTTAGTCCCTCGCCCAGCCTCCCAGATGAAGAAAAAATTTTCAGCTGTCCTCGAATTTTATTCGATGTATTTGCTGCTGCCATCCATATCAGGGGGCCGCCAGCTCCACCCGCAATTGTGGATACGCCATGCCGTCGTGACAGGGATCCACGCAACTTCCATAATAGGCTAAATGTCAGTTCAACCCCTTACAGCCTGGCGGTATTTTACTCATCCACAAAAATTCGCGTTTGTGTCCGTGTAGTACAGAACTTAAAGCTAGAATATTCTTTTCTCTGGTACCTTACCTTTATATCGTTACCATGGTTACCAGTGTTGTGTTATGCTTATCCTTAGTTCCCACCATTACTGCACTTATGTAGCATTGCTATCGTCGATCGCAACAAATTCGTGTGTCTTGACACCTTGGCTTGCTTACTTATTTTATGCAAATACCCTCTCAGCTGTTCAAACTTGATGCTTTCGAGTGTAACATCGAGTGGGAGTACGTTAAGTGCCCTGGAACTTACTGCGTGTGGGAGGAAGAAACAGTCGCTTGTGTCACATTTTCCGTTCCTTTCATTACAATTCAATTACTATATTTAATCCAACAAACGCACAAAATTGTATTAGATTCACAGTAATATTACAGAGCCGCTAACTCGTACATATTTCAGGCCTTATTGTTCCATCATCAGGGAGCACAATAATTATGTAAAACGACTCTTATTGTATTTGCGTGCAAGGACTGAGGAAAGTAACCGGAAACTTCAGACAATGGTGCAGGAATGTAAACTATTCGACTGTGAGCTTCAGTGCATTTTGTTATTAACGATTTTTGGACAAAAATTACGAGTATGTGCTGGTCTCCATGGGCATGAAATTTCTACGAAACGTGATCAGGGGGTTTCCAGCGGATGGTCGACTACAAAAAATTAGGAATGTAGGTGGGATGTTGAAGTACAGACGGACAGACAGACAAAACCTATCCTGTATTCATCCTTTCCATGCGTATTTGGCAACACAGAGTAACAACTTCTGCAGTAGCAAAGGCATAATTATACTGCCTACAAATTGACTATCGTGACCACCTTTCTTAAAACCTGCGTTTGATATAAAACATAGAATTGTCTAACATTCCACGAAGCATTCATTAGTTCAAGAGAGTAATATGATGTATACTGGGTGAATTTAAATGTGGTCCTACGTGACCTACCATCGGTTGCATCTGTTGGAACATCTTTAAGCGGTGGTCACGAGGCTTCTTCTGTTTCCTACAGCTGAACGAACTGCACAGGTCTGGCCAATCAGTGGAGTAACAGTGTACACGTTCAAGGATTTTAGCTGTCCCTGGTGCAGTGAGTGATATATAGCTGTAATAAATGCCGTTCAGAGCTTGTCATTAACCGTTAACCCATTTTTAAGCGCGATTTCCACTTGTCGCACCTGATGCCAGGCCCGTCAATATAATTTCCCTACAGTTACCTGTAGACTGAATTATGAGTTGAAGAGACAATGGTTGGCAAACCTGTTGTGATTTTTGTAGCTGGTAAACTCGCTGTGTTGATGAATGCAGAGGGGAGAAACTGTTTCTTGTAAATTCTAAGAGCTCGTAAGCTGAATGGGACAACTGGGACGTCAGGCAGGAGCGCGTCGAGAAATGTCATCTGCAGTCTTGAGTTCGCTGTGACTCTGAATGAACTCGTCGAATAGGAAATTGCATAATACCACATTTCTCGCGCAGGCGCACATCTGTCTCCACATTTGACTCTTTTATATCGTTGTAACCTTCACTGAGGTCATGTCCTGTGCTGTGATCCTATTAAAAGCAGAATGACTGTATGATACCTGTGTTTAAGTATAAGCAAGCAGCTGTGTCCTCTAAGGCACTCTCTTGATTTGTTTATGGGAACTAAGAAAACTGAGAAAAAGCAAGCATCCAGCAAGCGCTGATCCACCTGATTTAAAAAAACGATATTATGAAACCAAAATTTAAGTCACAGATGTTCAGACACTTCAACTGCACAGTCTACTGAACTAAACAAATTACAAGCCAATTCTTGAAGATAATTTTCTGTTTCAGAAATGTTAGTTTCCTGGCTAAACTAAGAAAGGCCGTAGTTGAATAAAATAAATCTAGAAAAATCTACTCCTTGTTTGCTTGGGTGTAAAACTTGGTATCCTGAGAAGAACAATAATAGTTCATTGAGTACTCCGTGGGATACATGGACCTAAGCGGGATGAAGTAACAAAATGATTCACTAAATGCGAGTACTTCTTTGAAAGCCAACAATTCCTCAGCTAGTCAAGAAATGCCCTGCATCTTACAAAAACTGACACGTTATTACTTTTCCATAACGTTTTGTAAGTTGGCCGTAACCTGATCTGGATTAGTCCAGTCCACAACTTGCTGTCATATTTCTTTCAGATTCACTTTAATGGTATCCTGCCCTCTATACTGAGGTCTTACTAGTTGTCTCTTTCATCAAGTTTTACCATCAAACCGAGTGTATAAATTTCTCTTCTCCTGCATATATACCATGTGTCCTGCCTACCGCATTCTTCTTGATTTGATCAACCGACTAATACTTTGTGGGAGGCACAGTTTGTGAATCATCTCATTATGCAGTTTTCCCCAGTCCCATCTCACTTCGTCCGTATTAGGCCCAAGTATATTTGTCAGCACCCTAGTCTCAAACACCCTCAACCAATGTTCTTCCATTTACATGGTAAACCAAGTTTCAAACTCACATAAAACAATAGGAAAAATTACAGTTCCATTTTTTTTCTATATCTTGTATTTCATCCCAGTACATTTTCCTCAGCAGCATAGGCCTAAAACCGATGTGCTTCTTTAAATTCCAATCCCTGCTGTTCACTTGGACCTTCGTAATGGCATATTTAAAGCAAATTTGAAAAGCAATCGCCATAAAGCTTCCCCCCTTTTTTTAGATTTACCTAATCGAACTTTATGTAGACTTTTTAATTAACCTTCCTTGGTACACCTGTCTCAATGAAAACATCATAAAAAACCTTATTTAAATTCCTAAGGTGTTAATGGTAAAAATACATTGCGGTTAAACTGGCCCGGTTTATTCTTTTCTTTATGAAGCATCTGAGGAATACCCAATATTCCATCTCTATATTATCTGTTACGTCGAAAGCCACTTTATATTTATCACCAATTTTATTCTGCACGTGGAGCTGAATTTGAGAAAATGTGGGTAAAATTTGCATGTGACGGATAAGAATTATATGCCTGTATATCTTGTCCAGTCAGTTTTATCGCCCTCTCATAAAGAGATACAACAGCAAAACACTTCATATCTTCATATACTTACTCTTTATTACATATAAAATTAACAGATTTAAGTATATCAGAATCAATTCTCTTATGTCGAACTTAAATATTTTTTCAGGAGGTATACCTGTGTTTTTCGATTCATATTTTTTCAAAATTTCAATAACCATTACGATGCTCACTTACTAATAGTTTGGCTGTATGCACTTCAGTCTGCCTAATAGTTTGGCTGTATGCACTTCAGTCTGCCTAATATCATTAACCCTACGTACATTCAGTAGCTAATAAGAGTAAGTTTTCCACGTAATCAAAAATTGTATCTGCAAGAAGATTACACGAAGTAATCACTGGGTTCGTGAATATTTTTAAACTTCTCTGTACCTTTATACAGATCTCTCGTATTTTTGTTCTTGCTCTTTGTTTGAAGTTAATTAATCTTAGCTTTCAGATATTTGCCTTTATCTTACAATGTCTACTAGTTTCACTTCTTATATTTTTCTGAATGTCTCCATATATTTGTCTCAGATGTTATAATCATTGTTACTTAGCTTACTTACTTCGATCTAAATTTATGAATATTCTTCCTCACACCATGATTTATGTTCCTTCAACCCGCAATAATTTATACTCCCTTTAGCTATGATTTTGTCATTATCTGTAATATTTTCCCAAGCCGTACTGATGTACTTGCTATCATCTAAGTTCTCCAAACTTGTAAATTTGTTTGAAAGTTCCACATTTTTAGTGTCATGATAAGAAGTCTGTCCCTATCAATGGTTGTGTTCTCGAGTACTTACGGCCACTACTTCTCTAACACTTCCAACCACCCTACAGTGATAACTATCACAGTTAGCTCCTGTGCGAAACCTGTCATATCAGGATTGCTGCAGTGCTGTATCTTATCTGTGAAGTCGTGAACAAACCGTTCGGGAGGCTTTCCTTCAGGAGCAAGTCTATTCAGAAATGTTCTGATGTGGGAATGTTGTATTCTTGAAAATTAGGTTTTTGAATGTGGCGAAGATTTGTACTCCAGTGCTATTAGCATTACTACGTTAATGTAGACTCTCCTTCCCATACCTCAGTTTAAACGTTTTTCTCCCAAATTTTCCTTGATACAACGCCTGCTGTATTTCCTCATAGAAAACTTCCATTTTTATCCGGGATTTTACTTTCGGTTTGAGTGAGGAAAAAGTTATTATTATTATTATTATTATTAAATTATTTATTATTTGTGTGCTGGTGCAACAGCCACAGGGCCAATTACAAAGAGAGTACAGTAAAATAATTAAAAATTAATAATAATAATAATATTACTACACCAGTTAGCACACCAAGGACCGCGCTGTAACACATACGGCAGCCTATCAGTAAGAACAGCACCGTTTTAACTGTTAAAGAAATTGGTTGAGAAACATAAGGCTTCTTTTCTGAACTGCACGCAATTAAGTCACGAGGTGATGACGGTTTGTGTAGCCAATTTAGATTTGGGTACTCTTTACTTTTAGACGCATAATATCATAAATTTTAGCTTTAACTGGACACTACACGTGTTTAGAGGTTTCAACGTTGTTCCTGCTTCCCAGAAGATTGCACATTGTCTGACCCTTCGACGTTATCCTGTATGTCTGCAGGCCTCCTGCCGATTTTGGATAGAAGTGCAGTGTAAGTGCAGGGCCACGCGAGCGGTTTGCTAATAAAAACGTCAGCGAAAGCGCCCTCAAGACACTTGTCGTGCCGGGGCCGTGATTGAGAAGACCCTTCGAAGAAGCACATAAAGTATTAAGATATAGCTTTTAAACTAACAAACAAATTGTTTGTTTAGGTAATTAGAAACGTGTCCTGTTAAATGCAGAATTTTCATCACGCCCTTCTCCGTTTGTCTCACGCACGTCAGATTCGTGCTGTCACTAGCTGCTGGCGACCCCAGTTTGTCTAGTATTCAGATAACAGAACGAAAGGAAGCGGAATTTTACAGTTTAGACACGTTAGAGGGTTCAGGGGTCAAACCATTACTGACATGCCGCCGGGTTGCCGGGCAGTGGAATGAATGTACGTCACGGATGAAACAAAAACTCTGATCCTGCAGGACAGGAGGCAGCTGTTGACACCCGACTCAAGACTCGATTCGGGTGATACCAATAGAATGACAATAGTGCTGAGAACTGGCTGATATAAAAAGGAAACAACTGTAGGTACCATCTCATGACATTTCGGGTTAGAATTATATTAAGATAAAAGTGTGTTTTTTTTTTGTTTGTGGCGCAACTCGGGCTCAGACTGCTTCATTGTTGAGGTTTCTAGATCACACACACACACACACACACACAGGCACACACACACACACACAAACACACACTCCGCAGGAATGATCAGCTGGTCGCAGACACAAACTATAGCGACGACGCTCTTGCCTTCAGCTGGGTTCGAACCCGCGGTGGTAGCAATCGAGCAGCTTCAAACCCGCGCTTTAGACCGCACGGCTACCGGGTTCGACTCCGTATATGTTACCGTCACGAAAATAAATTCGACAATGTGTCTTATGCTATAGACAAATAGCTAAAGTATTTCTCAGCAAGAAGAGAAATGTTGCACATAAAACGGTAAAGCAGTCCCATTACAGACCTGGACAGGCCCAGAGGGTTCCGGGAAGTTAAGGTTCCCAGATTTCGTGACAACGGCACAGGAAGGTAGTAGGTTGTCAGCCTTACGCACCGGCCGCCTTTACCCCCAGGAAATACTCCTGGTACTAATTTCTGTTAGAGGCTGAGTCGACCCCAGGGCCATAGTGCGATGTCAATGAAAAATCCACTGACGCCATCTGGGACTGAACCAGCGACATTCCAATTTGTAGCACAGTACCTTCACCACTGTGCTACCGCGGTCCCCATGTTGCACATTAGCTGGACGTAAATTTAACATTTGTCTTTATAGGAAGACCGTTTTGTGTTTGTGTGTGCGTGTGTGTGTGTGTGTGTGTGTGTCTTCTGCCTCAGAGCACAAAACCTGTCTCACTGCATTATAGACACTTTCAGCTGGTAGACCAATGAAGATCCATATCTTTCAATTTGTAATATTTAAGACAGTGAAAACGCACAAGAGTTCAAGGCCAGTTATTCTGTCTCGTACTTGCAGGATCTGAAGTCCGTCCGAATGGCCGCAGCCTAACGAAACGCAAGCTTATTTTTGCCACTTAGCAGATTCGAAAGACTTTCTGCAGTGTGAGTGGAATTTTTTAAATTTAAGCTGTTGATTATTTTATCTTCATCACAATTTCCCAGACTTTTCATCCGTCTTTTTGTAATATTTTTATCATCTACACAAAAGCCAATAACAGTGAACCGGGTGTACCTTCACACACTGCCTATTTCAGTGACATAAAAAGTGATATTCTTCCGAGGTAGATAGTATAAAATATTTTTAGGCCCAGAATTTGTTTGTTAGAATTCAGTCTATAGATCGTTTGTTGAAAAATACCAAGCCAAGAAGTCGCTCACTCATTAGGGCAAAAGCGATGAGTTATAAAAAGTGTCGTGACACCATGGAACAAATATTTCAGTTCAATTTAACCAATTAATATAAATCAGGGATCATTAATTTTACCTATTAATCGGTGGCTGTTAATTTTGAAGAGTGTACAAGAAATGGGGGAAAGTTGATTCCAAAAACACTATAGCCCAAAGCGACTGGAAAATTCCTGGGCGCTACTGAAACGAACAGTGGCCTTCTGGTGTGTTTGATTTGTCATCAGGAGTTTCAATAAAAGTGCAAATTTAAAGTTGCCTTATGAAGTTGAGCACAAATATTTCGCAGAAAAAATGTACACAGTTAGAAGCAGCGAGCATAAATCTGAAGTTCCGAGCTAATTTCAAGTTTCACCATCTAAACCCAAATTGTTCTACCGCGAACAATGCGAGTCGACTGAAGGCCCGATACACATTACTCTGACCCGCGCTAAAAACATCAAGCTTTTCTCTGTAGCTGACGTAGTTAACAAGTGGACGATTGATGAAGCAACTCACTTAATTCACAGTAAAAAACAATCCTGCAGAAACATTACTACTTGTTTCGTCTGTAGTTACTTCCAGAACAAGAAATACACAATTCTTAGTTGCTGTAAATGGTACTGATATGAAGGATACGCAAAGTGAATTCTCATTGCTAAGAAGCACGCAGATATTTAGTGGTGCCAGTAATCTACAGCTGCTTCGAACACGAGCCTTGGTGAAATTATATATATATATATGGTAAAACAATGGTAAAACAAATAGCCTAGACAAATAACCCACAACTGTATAAAAACATCTGCTGGTTTAGGAAATAATATCATTATGATCTTGTTGTAATTGTATATTTCTTGAAAGATTGCGGAATTAGAGGAAGGTGCAATCCTCCAAATGAGGCACCTTGTTAGGCCACGGCTGATACGGGTTACCTCCTGTAACTGTTTGTCCTTACTGACAGAACGGAGTTCCAGCATGTGAAGACAAGATGTCGTTCTTTCCAATGAACACAAATAAACTGAGTTTAACGTATCCAATTCCCACTTGCCTTCTCATAAAATATGGGGTAGGGAGACACAACCGTCTAATCTCTCTGCTTCTGCACGTCGCTGATTCTACTTCGTCTATGTCTGAAACCGAGGATTATGACCTGATAAGTACCTAGACTTCCTCTGTCACTAAACTGGCCAAGGATATCCCAGTGCTGTCATGGAGTGAATTTGAATGTGACATGCAGGTTGCAGGAAGAGGCACGCACGGCCATAAGAACAAAACAAATGGAGAATAATCAGTGCGGGGGACAAACCACAGCCGTCCCGTCTCGCAGCAGATGTTGAGCAGATGACGGCAAGCCTGCTGGCAATGTAACATCGCGAGGGCAGCTACGAGGAGTGCTGGGTTTCCGTGATGAAGCAAATGAGCCTCCGTCTTATGTTCTTGATCAACTACCATCTTCTAACGTAACACTGTACTGCGCGTATTTACAACTATTGTTGATTTTGTGCGCCATTTGTGTCTTAGTTGTTTATTCAGGCATTTAATTTGAATATTTTGTTTTCCGCTTGCGGAAGATTTTATTTCGGATTGTATATATTTGATTGGCCTTTTACGATGGTATTTCACAGCAACATTAGGAGAATTAGACTCCGGCTACTCTTTAATGGTGGACGTCTAGTTTTATTGGTAAAGGACCGATCCGTCTTATCAGTACTATCCAAGCGTGTGCTTCGCAAAAAATTCTTCTGGCCTGAAGTTCGTTTTCTTCGATACTGCCTTCTTATGAAATAAATAACAAATTGACTAGTACGCGACAGCACATAAAATATTTGAGTACCTACTCATGTTTTAACTTGTTTTAACCAGACATTATACGTTTCACATTTTATCCAATATCATATTTTATGTACGTCCACAACTGTAAAAATATTGGGATCCCAATATCTAAACAGCACCTGAGACTTATTCTGCTGGAGGTCTGATGATGACCTTTTAACAGGTCGAAACATGTAGCCTATGGACTCCAATAAATATTTATTGTGCTGTCGTGTACTAGTCATTTGTTATTTATTTCGTTAGAGCACTTCGTGATGCCCCCTTTAAAAAAAATGCCTTCATATGGGTTTCTGCATGAAAGCGTCAATCCACACACATATATTACTTAATTATGGGTTGCTTGTTTTATACTGATTACTTGTCACGTACTGTGGTAAGGGAACCAACACGTTTAGCCCATGTGAGATTTATATCCGGTTGTGTTCTTTAGTCTCGACATGCTGTACTCGCATATCCTCTGCTATTATATGGTTATAAAAACTTTAGTACAATGATGCAACATCATCGTTAGAGCAACTTCAGCGCCGATTTTCAGTTCTACGTGTTGTGGCTTCTAATTCCCGTCGCAAAACTTTTTCCACACAACACTCTTCTTTTCCGAAGTGTCTGCGACACTACAGGCATCGGTGACCTGACAGTCTAATCCTTCAATCCCTCACGCGCATGCTCTCCTGCAGCAAGATAACATGTTTTCGTGTGTCTGATTGCTGAAACTATTTTGCACAGTCGCTGGTAACTAGACAGTTAGTGTACGTAAAGTGGAACTGCATGAGTTAGCGTCTTTAAATTAAAACTGTATTATAGTAGTGCACATCGTAGAGAAACGAGCTGCTGCCAATAAAAAAAAAAAACTACCTGTCCTAGAATCCTTCTACAGAAGCCAGTAGTTCCTCACGCAATCAAGAAATCACGCAATTAAGAAATGAACATTCGGGTTCTATAAGAACCCGAATGTTCATTAACGTGTTCACAGAAGCTTGACACATCCCTATTCCGAGCCAGATTAATCCAGTTGTCATCCTCCCACGCTTTTTCTTGAAGAGCAAATTTATTATTATCTCCCGATCAACAGTTAGGTCTTTCATTCAGGCTTCCCCAACAAATCCATGTTTGCAACTCTGCTCTGCCTCATGCGTGCCACACGTCCCACCCTTCTCATTATTTTTTATTTGATCACCAGAATAATATTTGGTGAGGAGTGCAGATCATGAAACTCTTCAATATGCATTCTGCTGTTACAGTTTTTGTTATAAAATTTCTTCAACACGAACACAGCCCTGATATCGATTGTGATTTGTGTACATTTTGCACCTCTCCACTCTGTTGTTCAACTTGTTGGACATAACACGTGCCTCTGCTCCGAACCGACGGAGATGACGTAAGAAGCATTTAGTCGGCTCTTCTCATTATTTCTGTCGTCCCACAAGTGGACTTCTTTGTGTATTTACACACTGTTGTAACTTCTTGGATTAATTATTTTAGTAATTCATTTCTCTCACTAATTTCACAACGCTTCGAATAGCTCGGGTTTAGACAGCCAAATTATTGCTTGCCGTCTCGGCATAATTTGAGGGACCACCCCAAAACTTACTTTGAGGGACTAAAGAAAACTTCGACAACCTCCAGTCAGGATAAACAGTTTCGGGGCCGAACTTCGGGTCCTGGGTCTTCCAGATACGAACCAGAATAATTTTATAATACATTTTCACCTTTAGAACTAATTTCTTAAAACAATATATAATCAAGGATGACAGGCTTGCATTTATTATTTAAACTCTCCTACCTATTTCGACCTTCTCAGCCATCTTCGGAAATACCAGTTAGTACCACAAGAAGGTCTGTAAGGTTATAATATATTTTTGTTCCAATAAAACAAATGAGTATAATGAACTGTTTTGACTAAATCAGTGTAGAATTCACTGTTTTGACTAAATCAGTGTAGAATTCACTTTTTTGACTACATCAGTGTATAATGCATTGTTTTGACTACATCAGTGTAAAATGCACTGTTTTGACTACATCAGTGTATAATGCATTGTTTTGACTATGTCAGTGTATAATGGACTTAATTCTGTACTTTTTGACTGTACCCTACAATATGTAATTGTAGTGAAGACCTTTTTGTATTATTAAACGCCATCTGGATCATCTGAAGGAACCTTCAGATCGTCCAGAAGGCCGAAACATGTAGGAGAGGTTAAACAATAACAATTGTATGTCTGTGAACCCCGTGTGAATACTCTTTTGGTTTCATTATTTGACGAAGGAGGAATTCTAATTATTCGATCGCGATTTTCGGTGGACGGTGCTTAAATACGTGTTAACTTATTTCGCATGCGCCTGAGTGACATGAGGGTAGTGTGGGCAAACTGTCTATGTAATTAAAATATACGTACTTCTTGCTTTCCAGCAATAATCGCATCTCGGTTAGCTTAGTCAGGTTAGTGACAATTCTGCTGCTTGAACGACAACAAATTTAGGGTTCGATTCCTGGATTTTGTCTTCGCCACTCTGTCCCTATCGGCTCTGGAGTCCACCTAGCAGAATGTTGAATGGCCACCATGTTTGTTGCTTAGACACTCAGCCGGTCAAGACACCGCTAAGCACTTAATTCGACATTGTGCCAAAGGTTTATGAATGAATGGTGTCCTAACGCCACTCTCCTACGAGTTTTCTCTGGCATTACGCTTAACTGATACAGCACAGGGCGATTTAAAATTTGCTCCCTTAATTTCAGCACTTCATTTCCAACAATCTACGTAGTGGGAGTCGGAGCCAAATGAGACATCAGTGTGTGCATAGGTTACTGTTATAAGTTTCATTTCTACAAGGTATCGGCTTTCTTTTGCTTTCTAAACCTGAATCGCACAATGCATTATTTTATTTCGAAAAGTCTGCGTCACTAATAACATTATTGGCTTCTTCTTATTTTGTATCCATTGACTATTTCCTGTACTTGCAATTATTCATAAATACTTTCAATTTTATATTTTGCTTAAGTGGCTGACGGGTTGTGTTAATATGGTAATTTTTCATAGAAAACAGACCGTGCTGCCACATTAGATAAACGGTTACTGTTCCACATCATAGGAAACATTTTGTAGCATTCATTTTTCGGTCTGCGAATAGAGTAAATACAACTTGCATGCTTCCGAAAGTAATCGCTTTCGTGAAAACACCAGACTGTACTATGAGGCAAATTCAAATCACGGCTGTCTTGTAATTTGGCTTCCGTGGGCTGTGATGGGAAGGTACCTTTACACATCGCACTCAGGCTTCAAACTTCTTACACCAGGTGCAAATTGACTTAAGCTTTGTTGGGGACGTTCTGCGTCGTCTGCAAAACTGACGTTGGAACTTGTCGCTGAATTTGCCTTCGCAAACTGGATAACACAGAACTCCTTTTATCTTGCACAAACCCTGGCAGGTGGTGGATGGGAAAGAAATCACTTTCTGCCGTGATCTAAAAAAGAACGCGCAAAATTCTTCTATTGATTTCCGAATAATAATTTACATTAACTTTCAGGTTTGCTTTTTGATTGCCTGTTCGTTTAATGAGAAATAACTATATTGTTATATAAAGAGTGACAGCAATAGACGGAATTTTACATATGAATATCCTCACGATAACATACATATTGATTACGAATTGACAGGAGTAGTGTTGAAAGTGGCTCAACACAGGGTGGATACCACATAAATGAAGAAAAAAGGGTTGCACTAAGTAAATACCACGCTATCAATGTAAAAGGTACGAAAAATCATACACTTTAACCGAGAGTGTTATTTTTATTGTAACACGTGTCGCATTACATAGGCCTATTTTTAAATTGACACTTGAGCTATATCAACGATGTCTTCTGACAGATACCACCTATCTCCCTACGTATAATACCGTACGTGAGTCTTGCCCTTGGTGTGTGTGTGTGTGTGTGTGTGTGTCAGTGTCAAATTGGTTGCCATGGTCTCCAAAGTAGTTGTGTTTTCTGTGAGGTAAGCTCTGAGGCAGAGAAACAGTTTAATATGAAGCGTGTGATGCAACGGTAGCAGAAACATTTTGAAGCACTTCAACACAGTAGATTGATGACTGGTTTCCTTTAAGTGTAAAGAAATAACTGATACATGTGGCAGTGTATTGGCGCGTGAATATTTCGTTGGCCGTTCATATGCCGAGTTCCCGGATGTGTTATTTTTGAGATCCGTGCTGAGAATTAGTGAATGATTGTTGGAATTTCTTACAGCTAGGGTGTAAACATTATGTGTGGCATGTCTGGGGACGGTCTCAATATGTGACCCAGATAAACGTAGCCGTTCAAGAATCATGTTATCATTGATAATGAGAGAGGTTTTCGAAACACGTCTGTTTCAGATATGTAAAGAAACGGCAAATACATGTGTTTTTTTTTCTGATGGGAATAAAAAATGTAGAAAGGTACATATATCCCTATACAGGCCTGGACAAGTCCTTGGGGGGTTGGGAAGTTGAGGCTTCCACACTATCCAGACAATTGGCACTTGAAAGTGGCAAGTTTCTCAGCCCTAAGCACCTGCCGCCTTTACCCTGGTATTCATTTCTACTAGAGGCTGACTCGCCCTCGAGCCATGGTACGGCCGGAATGTTTAAGTCAATGAAAAATTCCAGTGACACCATAGGGAATAGAAACCTCGACCTTCCGGCTTGTAGCGCGGTGCCTCAACCAACTGCGCCACCGCATGAGATACGAGCAAGGAGAAACAAATTAAAGCCGGAAGAATTATGATCGGTGTATCATTTGCAGAATGCGTGTAAACTATATTCTTCTTAATTAAATTTCACAGATTTTATATCTTTACATCTATATGCAGCCTGTAAGTAATTTAAATTTTTTGTTAATAGACCAACATATTTAAAGTGTTAGACTGGATAGGTACCGGAATAGCGTACTTGATATAGCGACTAGCTACGGGCTGGAAGATGCGGGGTTCGAATCACGGCAGAGGCACAGACAGAAGCATAGGCAAAGGCAAGAGGATTTTGCTTCTCCAAAACCGTTCAGACGGGCTCTGAGGGCCCACCCAGTCTCCAGTAAAGGGCACCAGAGTTCTTTTCCTGGGTTAAAATGGCAGGGGCGTGATTTTGACCACCCACCTCCGTCTAGTGTTGCGTTAAAAATGAGTGAGGCTGTACTGCACTTCCGCTCCACCTGTATGCGTTCGTGACATGGACAGGAACAAGTTTATCTTTTTTTATATGAAAGCCACCTTTGGTTATTAAAATTTCTGACTTCCATATTTCATGTAGCCATTGTTATAAGTTACGAGAGGCGAAATATTCGGATCGAGTAGTACGAATGTGACGGATGAACAGTACGTGCTAGCGTTTGTCAGAAAATCTGACCCTAAAACTTTCGGAAGACCCAGGGGTAGGTGGGAGAATGGTATTTAGAAGGGTCTTAAAAACGAGGGTGGGAGGCTTTAAACTGGTTTTATCTGGCTCTGTGTAGAGACAAATGAGGAGCTGTTTTGAACCACGTTAAGTGCCTTTGGTTTCCATAAAAGTGCGGAAATTTTCGGAGCACTTTAGCGACTATTAGCTTCTCAAGAGGGATTCTGTTCCATGGAGGGCGATAATCAGTACTGTCAACAAGAAGTCCAAGTTTGTCTGTACACGGTGGAAACTTCTAAAATAGAAAATAGATAGAGGATTGCTCTGTTGTATAACCTGTTCCCTTTCAACTCATTAGCAGAGGGATATTCTGATTTGTGAGTGGCATATTTATCTCGTGTGTCCTCTTCGGTACTCTCACGCGGTAAACCCGCTTTACTGCAAGTGACAATTAGCAAACCACACGGATTAACACTACATGTAACTAAAAATGAATCATAAATGCACAAAATATTAAGCACCTGTGCGAAATCCAATATTGCACGGACAATGGATCGGAGAACAATTTATCGCAGCTGACACGTATGGTGTGAAATGTCCCAATAAAATATACAGATTCTGCCGGAAATTTCGGTGATGGGATATTTTTGAAATTCATTCGAAATGAGTGACTTTTGTGGGTCGTGTTTGAACATTCACGTACTCAGTCAAAGATTTTTAGCTTCTCTCCAGTTCTTTGAGGCCATGGGTATCTACCCTGACTCTGTCAGGTTTCTAGAAAATTTATCTCACCTTATTCCGAAGTGTTCTTTAATACAAATCATAACACACTGTCGGTTTAGCCTAACAGACATGGATATACACGAATTAGGAAAATTACGCTTTTTCTGTTTCTCCTTTTCTTTCTTCTTCTTTCAGTTGCCCTGTTACTCATTTTCTTATTCTCCTCTTCTTTCCCGTTCTTTGCCTTCTGTAATAACCTCACCCATGCAATTGTGCTATCAGGGTCTGAAAGGAATAGACCCCACTCCTTCTCTGTTCAGTACATCGGACTGGCGCACCAAATGGAGACCAAAATGCTATCTTGAACTGCTTTCGAAAGGGATCCAGTAAATAGTTTATGTTCCGTATGTCTTTATTCCCTCTTCGGCCGGTATAATGCTCCGTGGAGTCCAGTGAATCAAATCTCCGGGTCTGGTAAACGAAAGAAGTACGACTTCTGATAAAATCAGATCAGCCATACAGAGCGCAGCGACAGTAAAAACATCGATATCTCTGAAACGCTGCAGAAATGTGGATTTAGTTCTGTTCTGTCACTTGTATACTCTCTTTAGGATATGCGCGAAGCGAGCGGATATTCTGGCGTGATATCTGTCCACACGATTCTTCTAAACTCTGGTCAACAGATCCTTACTATATTCTGCACTGATGTGGAGGAACATTCACTTAAATGCGTTGGTTGAATTACATTTCTGTCCTGATCGAGCTTACAACACTTGACCCTCTGAATTGTATCTTTTAATGTTTCTGTAAAACTGTAACTTAAACATAAACGTGGTAACGGCTGCTGTGATGGTAAGCTCTGTGGTAAGACTATGATAAAGTATTTATAAAAATAGAACATATTTTGTGCCGTGCTGTGGCTTAGAGGTTTAGTCACAGGACTTTCCCTTTCGATGCTCTGGTTCAATCGCAGGCCATTTCATAAAGGGCTTGTGGTAGAAGAAGTGAGTGTGGTACTTCGGTGTTACCCTCAGCATTACCTTCTTATTGCTCAGTAATCATTCATTCATCTGTCACTTACGCTATAAACTCTTAATTTCAATAACTGATGACGTAGTTAAATAACACACTAAATAAGAGTTTTTGTAGTGTGTGTTTGGAAGTTTATAACATAAAGCACTTATTTAGGTGTTTATTTATGTACATATTTATGTGTTTGGTTTAGTTATCGATATAGGGCGCAGTGCAGAGTACATAGTGTCGAATGGATGAGCGTTAAATTCTAACTACGTGCACCAGATACCTGAATTTATAATTAGTGTTCAGACCGAAAGGAAAATGGGACGCGGCACTATTTGGGCTACATACATAAACATAAACACACATACATACACACACACACACACACACACACACGCATACATACATACATACATTCTTGCCAATTTTTCGACCACCGACCATAACAGCAGGAGTGATCGTCATTCTGCCGGCCGCACGTGGACTAGGTGTGCGTGTGTGTGTGTGGTGTGTATGTTTGTGTGTGTGGTGTGTGTGTATGTGTGTGTCTGTGTGTGTAATGTGTGTGTGTGTGTGTCTGTGTGTGTAATGTGTGTGTGTGTGTGGACTAAATTAGTTCGAAGAAAGAGAGCTTCACAAAAATTACATTAGCTGTGGAGGAAAAAACGGACATAATTTTATCAAAACACAGTAGTTTGTTCTTGATAACAAAGAGGGTACTGTGCGCATGTTATAGGGTGTGTTAAGCACATACGAGATTCTTAAGTAAACCACCTCGAATAATCGCGGTCCATAACTGTAATAACTTAGGAATGATACATTTTTGTCAGGGCCATTCATTGTATAGCAGTGGCACTAGTAGGCGGATATGGGAATTGTATGTTAATTAGACACCGTTACAACATAGGCCAATAATTTTGCATTTTTATTGGAGTGCATAAATTTCATTTTAAAAAAATTCGATATACTAAATATTTGATGAAATACAAAAGGGATATAATATATGAGGCTATGCTATTTACAGAGTGATTGGCATATAAAAATATATTTCTATTGGCAATAAAGATCAGAGAGACAGAAAATTCAAAGAAAGCCTTTGAGAAACACTGACTTAGGGTCGGGTCACAAATTTCAGCACCTGCAATGTTTGAAAATTTTCCTTTGTCTAAACACTGCGGTATGGCAGACTGGAGGATAATCTTCAAACATTCTGCACCACAGCAGTAGAGGAAGTTCAGAAATCAGCTTCACGTTCAAGCAGCTCTAACTCCTTGGAAAGAAGCATCAGATTGGTTCTCAGAGCCGGTCTGGATACAACACTTTTGAAGATATGAATCTCAACTGCCAGAATAGAACAATAGGCTCAACGACAGCAGAAGTTCGCTTTGCCTACTGAGCCATCCCGGTTGGTCTGAGTAGTTACTGTTTTTGTAATACGTGTTATTTCGTTTATTTCTTGATTTATGCAATTAGGACGAGTGAACTGGAAGAAACTTAAGATATTTTATCGAAAATTGCAAGATGGTTATGAGGGTTGAGATGGAGAATAAGAGGTCTTGGCAGACTGTAAGAAATATTCCATTATTTTCTTCTAGGAACTAGGGCAACACTCATGAGACACGGGTAAGTTTTCCAGGTTTTCTGCTTCGTATTCGAACGGGACTCATCTGTGTACAGAGCAGGGATGTTAAATGCAGCACGAAGCTTTTAGCGAGTCCATCTAGATACAGGGTAGCTGTATTTATATGCCTAATTCTGCACTACCAGTAAACTCTTAAATATTGCGCATGATTACCATAGGACGTTGTTAATATCCATAAAACGCGATCGTTAAAAACTTTGGGTATTTCATGCTGTCTTTGCAGAAGTTCATTACATTACATTAGCGGTACTAGGGCTGCGTTTCAATCAGTAATTTGATTGAAGCCATAATTTGGGCGACAATCACCCAAGCTTGAAGGGAATTAGGGGCTAAATGAATTAGAAAATATTTCACATCTTAAATATATCGATAAAATATGTATTTCAAGTAATAACATTGAACTGGATACGGCAAAGGTAGGGCAATTCCTCTGCAAGCCATGAAGGCGTATTGGTGGGTGAAGGTATAATACCATGTATTCTTAACGTCGATACTAGTTGGGGTGAGTGTTCGTCCTTACGCACTAGAGGAAGACCCCCCAGTAATCACTGAATACGTGGCTGGGTGGGCATCAGAGCCTGTTCAGTCCACATGGCTCGCTGAAAGCTTGGATACACAGTTGTTACGAGTTTGGAACATTTTCGTAGAGTCTGGATTCGTCATCCCAAGAGCGAAATGCGGTTAGCTGTTCCGCGGGGGCAAATTAATAAGCTTTCCGTACTGCAGTTGTTGGTTTACGGGCCCGGTAACAAAACTGGCCATGAAGCCCGTTAGTTAGTTGCCGAAATTCAGAGTTACGTAACCGATGGTCTTACTACAGCCGATGGGCTAACTTCGTAGGCGCACGGCTAGTACGTAAGGATTGGTCGCATTTCGCTTAGACACATAGACTGGTTTAATGTAAATTTAAATGCAGTGCCATTCAGGGCGAACGTTGATTGGCATAAGAACAGTTCTAGCAGGGTATCAAGTAGATTAAACCTGAAATGATGCCAAGGAACAAAATAATCCTTATTAAGTACAGTTCCTGTCGACTGTCCACTAATTGTGAAGTGTCCCTATGAAGAAACTCTGTGAACTACAAATTTCGTTTCTTGAGGGTTGTTTGACGGCGCATCTTCATCATTAAATAATGTGGAATGCCAACTTCATGCAACAAGGTAATTTTATTGATGTATTCTTAGCTCGACATGTTTCGGGTACATAAGCCCATCATCAGGAGCATTAGAAGTTGAGTTGCAGCATATGGTTTGCTGCACCGAGTTTTTGGATG
>Ga0131853_10000600_pt1 | contig 64836 bp, 56 predicted proteins | sample TergutLab28metaG_FD_92764 | JGI IMG/M metagenome (GOLD analysis project Ga0131853, IMG submission 92764) | Labiotermes labralis P1 segment gut microbial communities from Petit-Saut dam, French Guiana - Lab288 P1 (version 2) (version 2) | ecosystem: Host-associated > Arthropoda: Insects >... | reverse complement strand
CTTGGTCGGGGCGAGGGTGGAGGGCTGGCGGTTGGCCCGAGGGGGTCAGCGTTGGGGGGGGTTGTTACTTTTGTGTTTTTTTTTGGGGGGGGTTTTTCGGAATTCCGAACGCGTGGGCCTCCTTGCAGGGAAAACTAACTTTTCTTCCCTGCGGAGGAGAAAGGACCGTCATGATATTTAGTTTTGAAAGAAACACACAGGACAGGCCACTTTCTCTGGTCCTCGGGTGCGAAAAGTTGTTGTTCCCTCGTCGGCCCGCATACGTTGCTACCCTGCAGTTTAGGGTAACATGGGAATTTCTGGGGTCAAGGGGGTTGGTGACATTTTAGGCGAGGGAGTTTAGGGCGGCGGTGACGCGGGTTGAGATGTTCGCCGTTTCGTGGGGGGAGTTGGTTTTGTAGCATTGGATGCAGGGGGCGAGAACGGAGTCTTTTGTCATTGCGAGTTGTTGGGCCAGGTCATAGAAGATGTTGTGAGGGTCGGGTTGCAGGCGGGCCGAGTTTAACATTGTTTTTAGTTCGGATGGGGTTTGGCAACCCAAGGTGTTTGTTAGTATTTCCAGTTGTTCATCGGTGTAGGATGAAATTGTATCCGCGATATGTTTTTCGGGCGGGATTGTGCCAGGTAAAAAGCAGAGGCGGTTGGTTATTAGGTCTTTTAGCCTCTGGGCCTCTTGTGACAGTAATCCGCGTCCAGAGGTTGTTTCGTTAAGTGCATTGTTTATATGTGTTGTGACAGAGGCGTTTTGGTCGCCGTCGAGAAAGACGAGGATGTTTTCGTCACCTTGGCGTAGATTTGCCGCCATTTGGTTGACGACGGTTGTGTGAGAGCCAATGTCGAAGATGTTGACCCGCCGCCGTGTTTGGGCAGTAAGGATGTTTTCCACAATTGTTTTTGCAACGTCGTCTTCGACGAAGATTTTTAGCTCGCCGCTGTTTTGCCCTGCCAGTTTACCGAATGCGAATGCGGGGGTTATGTCGGTTAGGAATTTTGTGGTTTGCCCGTCGCTCTCGACCAGAAAGCGTGCGGCAGGTGGTAGTGCGTTTAGGATGATTTCCGAGTGTGTTGAGCAGATGATTTGGATTTGTTTTTCGCGGCATATTTCCTTTAGCACGTCGATGAATTTTCGTTGGGCCAGTTGGTGCAGTCCGAGTTCGATTTCGTCGATGACCATCATGGCCCCGTTACCAGCCGTTAACATTTGGTATAGCATATACATGACGGATGATTCGCCCGCACCCATGTTGAATCCAGAGTAATCGGTGGTGTCCCGTTTGACCGAGAATAGGAAGGATTTTTTGGTTGCCGTGAAGCTCTCGGCGAAGGTGATGTCGGTATATACCTTTTGGAAGATGGTTTGTAGGTATTCCAGTAGTTTGGTTTTGATAGTTGGGTCAATTGTTATTGTTTGCATGTTATCGCGGCGATGGCGTGATATTGAGTTTTCGGAGGCGGGGACAATTCGGTTGATACCGAAGAAGACGACACGTTTTGGTGCGCGGCGGCTGTAGTCTTGCCATTTGCCGCTGGGCTTTTTTCGGTATGCCCTTTTTTTGTCGGCGGTGGATTCCCGTATTGTGTTTGTCATTTCTATGCTGGCGAGGCCACTTTCGTTTCGTGTGAAGATAAAGAAGTCTTTGAACGTGTAGTGCCAGTTGTTGCGACCCAATGGGATGAAGCCAGGCACGCCGTGGAATGCACAGGCGGCCAGTGCCAGTAATGTGGATTTGCCGGAACCGTTGGCCCCGACGAAACAGGATATTGGGTATTTGAAGTCGACCGCGCATGGGAAGACGCCACGAATATTTCCGCCGTCGACCCGCATCCCCGTGAGGGAGTTTACCGTCCGATTTGATTCAAACCATTGAAAGTTTCGGTTATCCGTTTGTGACATTTTGTATGACATGGTTCAATTTAGCACACCCGATGTAATGCATGCAACAGTCGCAATAAACTCTTTACGAATGACGGGCGAGTAAGTATAATATTCCTATATTATGGAAAGAGCATATTTTACGATTGAAGATGATTTTGATGCAATCATACGCGAGAATTTGGCGAATGTAGTTGAGGTGCAGAAGATACCCACCGGATGGACGAATTATGTCTTTATCGCGACGACGGGCGCGGACACACGGTATATCTTTCGTTTTCCGCGGAATGATTTTTGGGTTGATTGTTTGTCGAAGGAAGTTGCCTTTAATAGATTTGTGCGCGGTAAGGTTAAGGTCGTGACGGCACGGCAGACCATACATCGTGATAAAGGCAGGATTTTTAGCAAGCACCGTATGATTCCAGGGGTTGTGTTGCAGGAGGCGTATCCCACGATGACCGACCGACAGAAGCAACGGTTGGCCGTTGATTTGGCGGATTATATTGCGGATGTTCAGAGCATCAATTTAGATGGTGTTGAGAGCCAGATGGCCAGTGATTTTTTGTGCCGATTGGCCGAGTCCACCGATAATGGGGATTATGATTTTTCAAAGATGGATAGGTTGCGACAGATGGAGGCCGTGCGGTGTCCATGTCATGGGGATTTGAACCCAGGGAACATTATTTTGGACAAGCGCGGGAGATTGAAGGCCGTGTTGGATTATGCCTTTGTTGCGTATTCATCCGACATACATGATTTGGCGCGGATTATTGGACGGTTACCGAGTGATTTTTATCGGCCTATGGTTGATGAGTTTGAAGCGCGCACAGGTAAAAAGGTAGACCGTGACGATTTGGGGTATTTGGTCGAGTTGTGGCGGTATGTTGAAATTGATTACATTAAATATATGGCGCGATGCCACAAGGATGTAGAGTTGCCGAAGTTTTAAGCGAGCGGGTCGGGAACAGGAATTTTATAGAAGTAGAGGTGCATGAAGGCAAGTTTTGCTTGGCGCATTTCGTCCTCGGACAATACCGGGATGCGGGTTATACGGCGACCGTTTGTAAGTGCCTCGTTCACGCCGCGGAAGTGCCCCGTATATAGTGGGGTTGTGTCGTATGCCGACCATACCAGTGCGTTTGACACGCGGTCGACCGAGGCGAGGTATTCAATTCCCCGTGGTAGGATATCGTAGAAGTAGTCCCCCGTTTTTGCGTAAACGATTTTGCCAGATTCAGCCCCGCCAGCCGCGCGGCGACGTTTTTCGATGAAGATATCCGATTGAGCACGAGATACCGCCAGTATGTGGTATTGGGCCGTGTAGCCGTTTTCCACGATTTGGCCGTTTATGAATTCCTCGAATATCGGGTCGAGGATTGTTACGTCGAGGACGGTTAATAGTCCCCGCGATAGAATTTCGCGGACGGCCACGGCCAGGCATTTTAGTGCGAAGCCGTTGGTTTTTTCGCGAACCTCTCCCGCAGGAAATTGTGCCACGATTTTATCGTAGTCGGGGTGATATATTGGGAAGTTGCGCACCGCGATTGTAATTGGGTTGCGGGCGCGGAGTTGTTCAAATTTCATTATGGTTGGGAGGAGTTGGGTTGTTTTGCCCGAGCCACTCTGCCCCGCCAGACGATATATCAATTTGTCCGAATAATAGTCGCCCGATTGCATCATATCGGCGGCCGCACGTTTACCACATTCAAAGACCACGTCGTCGGGGACGTTGTCCGGCCATGGACTTTTGCCTACGTAATCGAAAACTTTTTTAAGTTCGTTTGGAATCATACACTATATATACCACCGCGGGGGCATAATGGTCAAACATTGATTCCGTCAAATCATTTTTTGGCATAGCCGTTATGCAAAAATCCTTTGCTTTTGCACATCCTGCCTTATATAATATATTGTAAAGGGGAACCAGTATATGGAACGTACCGAAGATGGATTTATCGCCGCCTTTGACAACGAAGTCCCAAGTGGCCTTGCGCCCGCGCCCGTTTTACCGCGCGAGAAGTGCAAGAGTTACCACGAGCGTCAACGACGTGCAATTCGCCGCCGACGCCGCCGTGGAATGATGTTGGCCTTTATGTTCGTATTGAACGTTGCGTTGGTTGGCGTCATGATATGGGGAAACGACGGGCCGACATTAATTGCAGGTGGAACACAGCCGCCGACGTGGCAGAGTGCGGATATGAATTTTGCCCCTTGGGGTTCGACATATACAGACGGCGGATTCCGCGGAGTTAACAATGATGATGAAACCATGTCGACCGTAGGGACGGCGGCCAATCCATTAGCAATTACATCAGCACACGATTTAGCGCGTTTAGCGTTTTTAGTTAATGGTGATTTAGGAGTTGTGACCAGTGGCCGTACATTTGAAGGAGTGTATTTCCGCGTTGTTGAGGACATAAATTTGTCATCAAGAATATGGGTTCCGATTGGCGGGCCGAGTCGTCCGTTCATGGGGAATTTTGACGGAGGTAGCCGCCGTATCACGATGCCCCGCACAATGCGCGCACAATCAGTTATTGGAAATACATCACGTGATTTCGGATTGTTTGGACGTGTGTGTAATGCATGCATTAGTAACATTACCATAACAGAAACCACCATCGACACATGGCAAGGAAAAGACACGGGTGAAGTTCGTATTGGTTCGGTCATTGGATTTGCCGAGAATAGTACAGTATCGAACATTTTGAACATGGCGCACATGGTAGTTAACACGTCTAACTTTTCGACATTTGTAGGTGGGGTTGTTGGGGTGTCGTTGCGTACCGCGGCCGAGCCAGTATCCGAGATGTTCAACATTGCAAACCACGGCAACATCACGGTACCAGGTGTACACAGTGTCGGCGGTGTTGTTGGGCGTATGGGAAACCCAAATTATTTGAGTCATAGTGGTGAGCATATCGTTTCAAGCACGATATTCAATGCGTACAACATGGGCAGTATTGGCGTTGGGCAGTTGTCGGGTGTCGGCGGATTGGGCGGCATTGTTGGCGATATTGTTATGATGCGTCGTGCGGGTACGGATTGGGGGACGAGCAACCCGATTATTAATTTACACAATGTATTTAATGTAGGTGAATTGTCGGTTGCAAATTCGCCGACAAATGTGCGTATGAACCAGATACATGGATGGCGCAATTTGATGTTCTTTTCCATGGCGGGATATGCCGGTAATGTTACAAATTGGATATTGAATGTTGACAGGGCGTTTGGCGTGCGTGCGGATTTTGCGGCCTTTACCCCGTTGAATCGTTTCATTCAAAACAGGTCGAATGTCGGCCAGGTTGCGCCAAACGGTGCGACCAGTTTGGGTCAGCCGTTAATTGACGTTATGCGTGCAGGTAATCACCAAATAAATGACCCGCGTGTCGCAGAATGGACGGCCGCACCAGGTACACCAAATATGGCTACTTTTCATTTTGCGACGGGTGCGTTTGGGAATTTGCGGTTGCATATGGCGAGTGAGATGTTCGACGTCGAGTTGAGTTCACACAGTGCCAATGCGCCAAGTGGCCCAGTTGTTGTTGGTAGCCAGGCCCTGCCTTCGCCGTCGCAGTCGTTGTTACCGTCGAATGTTGAGTTTGTTGGATGGGCGACCAGCCAGTCATTGGCGAACGAGGGTGTTGTAGCCCATGCCGTTGGGACGACCGTCACAATCGCGAGTGCGGCGACCGAGTTGTTTGCCGTTTACCGTTTCTTTGCGCCGATTACCCTGACGTTACAGATTGGTGACGGCGTATTGGCGACCACGTTGGATGCCCCAGAGATTTCCCTGACACGGCCGAATGCATTTGGGACGGCGTTGGCACGACGAACATTGCCGTTGGGGGCCACGCATGTTGGATGGGCCCGGTCAGCCGAGGCCGCATTGCGCGGTACGGTAGAGGTTCCGTTGCAGACGACACCGACCGCCGCGTTTACGACAGACACAACGCTGTACGGCGTGTGGGAGCGATACACCCCAGCACAAGTAATCATCATACGAACGAACGGCGCGTTGGGGATTAACATGCCTACCGTTATGGAGGAGTTCCGTTCGGCGGTTGGGATTATTGATTTGGCATTACGTGTGCCCGCCCCACAACAGGGGTTTACGTTGCGCGGATGGGCGCACAATGCGACCGAGGCCGCGGCGGGTGCCGTTAGAATTGCGCCCACCGAGACATTGCGAGTTACGTCCACGACACGGTTGTATGCCGTGTGGCCGCCGTTAGACCCCAATTTTGTTGACCCAAATCAGCCGACGATAGAGCCATGGCCGACGGTGCCAGGGTTGATGCCGTCACGTCCACCAGCGTGGAATACGGGTGACGAGTGGCCGAGTGGGTTCCCGTATGCCCCGCCAGCGGGATGGCGCGTGGGTGACCCATGGCCAGGACCGCAGCCGATGCGATTGGCCGCACCGACATCGTTGAATATTGTTGGCGAAGGGTTCCTGATGTGGGAGTCGGTTGCCGATGGTTCGGGGTATCAAATTATGATTAATGATGCGCCGTGGACGTCTATTCTTTATAACTTTATTGACCTGTCGTTTTTTGCGCCAGGGACATACCGCATACGCATAATGGCCATTGGCGGTGATTGGTTCATGGATTCGGTGTTGAGTTTGGAGACACGGTTTGTTGTTGGCGGTGTAATGACAGAGGTTGCGCCCGCGGACCTTCCAGAGCCGCCACCCCCAACCGAGCCGCCGCCAATTGGAAAAGAGCGTCTTTGCACGCCGCAGTCGTTGCGCCGTGTTGGCGGAGGCGCAGTTGCGACATGGAATGCGGTAAATAACGCAAATTCATATGCGATATACCTGAATGGTGTTCAGATTGCGACATCGGCAACAAATCATTTTGAGTTAGAGTATTTGGGGGTAATTCCAGGGATACACATTATATCGGTTCGGGCGATTGCCGCCGATGGCTCGGCTTTTGTTAATTCGAGTTTGTCCATGGGAACGTTGTTTTCGGTCGAGCCTCCTCCACCGTTGAATTTTACCTCTATGTCTACGTGGTGGTTGAATGAGATTATTATTCTTTCGATTATATCGCTGTTGGTTATTGCTATGGTTTCGTTGTTTTTCATTATTGGGCGTCAACGACGTGCAAATAATGTGCGGACGGTTCGGGGGTAGGAGAATTTTTGTGCAAATAAAAACCACCCGTGGGGGTGGTTTTTTGGCTCCCCGAACAGGATTTGAACCTGTGACCTGCCGGTTAACAGCCGGACGCTCTACCGCTGAGCTATCGGGGAATGGGAACAAATTAGTTTATCAAAACATGGCGATAGTGTCAACAAAATTTGGGGATTTATGCCGTGGATTGTTTGAGTTTAGGCAATTCGTTGCAGGTCGTCGTTGGTGCGGGCGAATTGGTTTTGCGGTGTGATTGGGGTCATTTCCCCTTCCATTTCGTGGGAGCGGGTCGCGTTACGGATGGCGGCCAACATTGGTGACCCGCCAAGGGCGGCGAGGTCGTCGGTTTTGCGTTCGGCGGCGGGAGTTCCCCGTTGTGCGAACATGTCGCGTGCATCAATCACGTTGTCGGGGATTTCGGTGGCGAGCTCCTCGCGTTCGATTTCCGCGGCGGGGGTTTCCATTTCATTTTCCAATTCGGCAGTAATTTCAGTTTCAGCGTCAATCGTTAGTTCGGGTTGGTCGAGTTGTTGTTCGTTTGTTTGTTCGATTTCGAGGTCGGGGGTTTGTTGTTCGAGTTCCGTTTGGGTTTGTTCGGTGTCGAGGATTGGTGCCGTTGCCGTACGTTGTTGCATGGTTTGGGTTTGTGATTGATTTTGGTTTTGGCCAAAGAAGCGGCCAGCCATGTGGGTTCCGAATTTGAGGGCAGAGGCCCCAGCCTTTGCGACTTTTGTTGCGCCAGCCTTGACCATAGCACCCGCGGCGGCGGCCATTTCTTTGCGCTTTTCGACCTCGCCTTTGAAGTGTTCGTGGGCCTTTCCCAGTTTGTCGAGGATTAGCGTAGACGGAACGTTGAGGTTTTGGTCGATTTCGAGGTGTTGTTTATATTGGTCGAGGTTGCGGCTGTCTGTGCCTAGGCCCTGTTTCATTTTGTCAAACAGTTCCATCAGGTTGTCGTCCGAGAGGTGGTTTATCCCTGCCTCGTTTTTGAATGATTCGGTGTTTACGTCTTGGCTGTTGGGCCGCATCATGTAGTCCATGATTTTTTTGAGGAACGGCGGGCCTTCGCGAACGTCTATGCCGCCGATTTGCGGCATAACAAATTGGTGAAGGGTGTGAAGAATTGCGTCTTCACGTTGTTTTTTTGCCGCATCATCGGGCGTTTGGGTTTGTTCCATTTTTTACTCCGCGGTTGTCGTTTCGGATGTTTCAGATGTCTCGGGGGCGTTTTCAAAGAAGTAGCGTGCCGCCATTGCCGCAAGCACCGCACCCACCAATGGTGCGAGGATGAAGAGCCAGACTTGGCGAAAGGCCTCGGTCCCTGCGAAAAGTGCCGGGCCTAGGCTTCGTGCCGGGTTGACACTGGTCCCTGTTAGATTAATTCCGATGAGGTGGACGAGGGTTAGGGTGAGACCGATGACCAGGCCAGCGCCCATTTTGTTACCAGTTTTCGAGATGACGCCCAGGATTGTAAATACGAACACGAATGTCAGGACGATTTCGACGATTAGGGCGATTGCGATGGCCGAGCCAGTTGTGTCAGCGAGGTCTTCGTATTGGTTTGCGCCCATTGTATTGAGGGTAGCGTCTCCGCCAGCCAATGAAATTATCGAGAAGATGAAGAGTGCACCGATTACCGCGCCGACGACCTGGGCCACCACATACGCGCCGAAGTCCCGCGCCGAGAGTTTCTTTTGAATGAACATGGCGAGCGACACCGCCGGGTTGATGTGTGCCCCGCTGATTGGCCCTATTGTGTAGGCCATTGCGACGATGACCAGACCGAATGCGAGTGCCGCGGCGACGAGGCTTTCGCTCCAGACCGCGGTTCCCACCGCCATGGCGACCAGGACGGCCGTGCCCAACATTTCCGCCAAATACTTTTTCATATTTTGTTTCATAATTTGATGGTAGCCAACATTTGCAGAATAGTCAAACTATTTACTTGAATGTCTGGGGAAAGTTGTGTATACTATCACATTACGCGGAGGAGTAGCGAAAGTGGTCATAAGAACCTGGCTTCGCCAGAGCCTTGGACATTAAGGTTAACTTATTTCAACTTTTCACTATCCTTCCTCGTTTCACTCGGAGGAGTAGCGAAAGTGGTCATACTCGCCCGGTCTTGAAAACCGGTAGCCTTCACGGGCACGGGGGTTCGAATCCCTCCTCCTCCGCCAGCACAATTTATCGAAAAACCGCACTGTCGCAAAATCAAATTTGTATGTTTGATTTCAGTGCGGTTTTTTGATTTTTCAGAAATTAATTATCTTTGGCTTTTTTATAAGCACCTACACCAGTACCCACTATTTCTACAAGACCTTTGACAAAACTAAAAATTGCCGATGGGGTTTTAACAACTTTTCTCTTTTCCATTTCTTTTTTGTAACCCTTCCAAGTTCCCTCGTCCCTAATATAGTCCAAAAAATCGAAACCCTTACTCGTGAGATTCTCCACGTCCATACCAGAAACGACACCACTTCCATACCACACCTGTATATTGCGAATAAAACCTTCCTCATTTAGCATACTAAAATGCTCGCTTACTGTAGCTAAATCGTATCCACAAATATCTTCAGTAATTGTCAAAGATTCTCCTGCAACATAGTGTTCTTCCAGATAAATTAACAAATCCCTTAACAGATCAATATTTCTTTTCATTTTTAATACCAACCTGTTTCTTTACTGTAACAACCAAAGCACATATTGTTTGCGGCATCTGCTGCATCACGCAAGTCTTTGTATTCTTGTCGTTTTTTTGCCCATCTACTTTGTGTTTTCGGTTTTAATTTTGTTTTTGTCCTTGACTTCGTTTTCGTGACGTTACTGTTTTTTTTCATTGTCTGCACTCCTTTTAAGTTGCGAAATAAAAATAACTCTGTCTTGTTCTGCCAGAGTTACCGCAACTGTAACTTCTAAACAGCACAAGCGAAAACATTGTTTTCAAACAATATTTTCGGAAGTACTGTGTAAAAGTTTTATCCCTGCTGACACCATGATTTCGCATAGTGGGGACAGCAACTGCAAACCTTGTGGTCTAACAGACTTTTGCCATCAGCAATATACTTTATCAACTCTTGAGGTTTTTAGTCAAATAAAAGTTGTGTGATTTTGTTTGGAGCAGTTATACTTGGATTATATGAAGAAAATAATTGAGAGATATTGGGAAGATATGTATGCGGGTGTGGTTGGGCAAGATGCGAATAAGATTTTGCAGCATTTTGCGGTGGGGGCGGTTTACAAGTTTAGGCCAGCCGATGGCATGATGGATGTGGCGATTGAAGAAATGGCGGCGAGTTGTTTGCAGTACAAGGATATTTTGGATAGCGGATATGTTATTGAGCGGATAGATGAATTGGCGGATGGGAATTGGGTTTCGATGATAACCGCGTCCGTGGGTGGCAAGCCGTTTTTTACGACGTCTTTTTTCAAGTTTGAGGGCGACAAGATTGTTGAGTTGATTGAGTATTATGGAGATTTTAATTAAGCACGATGGGAAAATTGTCGAAGGAACAGATTGAGCGCATTGAGGCGGAGATGTATAGCGATTTCCTGCAGAATGGGTATTGGAAAAACCCAGGGATGATGCGCGGAGTTAAGATTTTTGGGGCGTTGTTTTTGGCGTATTTGGCCCTTGTGTTGAGTGTGACAATTTTTGTGGAACCAGGGAATGTGTATTTCCATCGTTTGGTTACGGCGGTTTCATGGGTTGGGATGGGGATGTCGGGGTTGTTTGGCTTTGTTTATTTTTATGTTGAAGTGATGGCTCCGCGTAAGCATAAGGAAGCGATGCGCGGCGAGGAGCAAAAGGCCGAAGTCAAGGCAATGATGGTAAAAGAATTGGAGTGGATGCAGAAGTCGGTGTTCCAGAAGTTTTGGGCATGGGCATTTTTTATTATCATTTTGAATTTGTTTATCCTTATCCCCGCGATATGGATTACGCGATTTGATTATTTAGAAGTGAATGATATGTCGTTGTGGCCCGACCCGTATTTTTTGACGTCGATAGGGATATTCCTGGGCGGGTCGGCATTGGGAATATTGTATGTGATGATAAAGGCGGGACGCGAACGGCGTGCGGTAAAGCGTGTTGCGCGGCACCCGAACAGAATTACAGGAACAGGTAGCGTTATGAATGTTGAGGAAGCGGGTCGTCATACAAGTTACGTTAATGGGCGTGTCAGCAGTTGGTCGAGTACCGACCGATTGACGATAGCGGTTGATGGGCGGGATGATGTTATGTTGACGACCATGTGGAAATATAGCAGCAAGAACGGCCGCAAAGCCGCACGGCGCAGGATGAGGGTTGAGTTTGAGTGGGTGCCGAATGAATCGGAGTGGTGCCATGTATTGGAGTTGAAGGCGGCACCACGTAAGAGTAAGATCGAGGTAGATGTGACGAATTTTGAGGATTAGTGTTGATGAAAGTAGTTAGCTTTAACGTGAATGGTATAAGAGCCGCGGCGAGGCGTGGTGTTGTGGATTTTTTGCGGATGAGCGGGGATATCATTTGTTTGCAGGAGATTAAGGCCAATGCGGAACAGGCGATGGAAGTTTTGAGGTCGTTGGAGAGTGAGTTTCATGTCTTTGTAAATCCAGCGCAGAAGGCGGGATATAGTGGGACTGCCCTGGTGACCCGTTCGCAACCAATTAGCGTTAGGTTTGATTTTGGGTTCCTGGGCGATGAGGGGCGGGTTATAATTGCGGAGTATGCGGAGTTTTACGTTGTTAATTGTTACGTTCCGCATGGCGGTAAAAGATTAGATGTTAAGATGGAGTTTTTGGACGTGTTGTGGAAGACGGTCGCAAGTTTGGACAAGCCAGTTATCGTTGCGGGAGATATGAACATTGCGCATACGGAGAAGGATTTAAGCCATCCGAAGATTTGTCATAATACCACAGGATTTTTGCCAGAGGAGCGAAAGGTGTTGGATGGGGTTGTTGGCAGCGGATTTGTGGATACCTTTCGGGTGATGAATCCAGATGTCCAGGCGTATACGTGGGATTCGTATCGAAGCAAGACAGGGCGCAAGGGATGGAATTACAGGTTTGATTATATTTTTGTTGATGGGCGATTGAGGGATAGAATTGCCTCGGCGGATATATTGTATGAACATTTTTACAGCGACCATTACCCGATTGAGTTAGCGCTCTCGTCCAGGTTGAGTTTGTTAGAGCGATAGTGTTCATAGTGTGAGACGTATTTATCCCCTACCTTGATACCGTTCGATTCCAACATGTCGGCGTCCGCACGTGAGAGGCTTTTACGAGGTTCACTGTCGAGATAGGCTTCGATAGCCACGGCGGGTGTTTCATCTTCGCCAAGGTTGTATATGATTTTGGCAATTTCGTCAGCGGATGCGAATTTGAAGTATGGGCGGTCGCTGACTATTCTGTTCTTGTCTATGAAATCATAGATGGTGTCGGATTCGTTGATGTCGCCGTGAGCGTTTCGTATTTTCTCGCTCTCGATTTCGACCGATTCCATGTATTGGGTGAATTGGCCAAAGTCGTCCATTCGTTCCAGTTCGCCGAATCCCCATCCCGCGTAATCCGCGCGCATGGCGGCCCGTTCCGTCCGTGATGTTGGGACAGGGTTATTCGTGCGCAGTTTTGACCAGCCTTTGTGAATGAGTGAGCGCGAGTCGGCGACGTTTAGTACCGTTTGCATGTCCTTTCCCGCGACGATGCGTTCGGCCGTGTTGCAGACGCCGAAAGAGAAGCTGGCGGGTGGGGTTTGGTAGCCGTGTTCGGCAGATACCCGTTCCCAGTCGCGTTCAAAGAGTTTTTGGCAGAGATGCAGGAGTTCGTACTCGTGGTCTTTGATTTCGCGGATGTAGTCGGATTGACTGGTCCGACTGTCCCTTGGTGGGTATTTGTTGGCGACCACAAATTCATCGCCACTGGGGTGAAAAAGCAACGAGCCCGCGATTGCGCGTTGTCGCAATTCGTCCATCGGTGCCGCCATTGCGGTTATTTCAAGGTTGTCGTTTAGAGTGACCAGGCCGTCGCGAACCAATTCGGTCAGGACGATAGAGTCGGCGAGAGATTTGATTAGCATGTCCCCCGCAACGTGTTTGTACATATCGTTGACAGGTTTCAGGTTGTTTATATCGATTTGGACTAGGGAGATGCTGCCTTGGCCTGGGCCGTTTTCCAGGAATTTATTTAGCATTCTTCTTGTTGGCAAGCCGCTGGTAGGATTGTGACGTTCGTCATTTAGTTTTTCGGTTGCGAGGTTTAGCCTGTCCTCTAGGTAATCTTCGATTTGGGCTTTTTCGACGAGTTCGGCGATTAGTTGTTCCCGTGAAAGGGTTTGCAGGAAGTCGATATTGGCCTGCCGAAGGACGCGTTTGTCGACGGATTCCAATGCCAGATGTGTTAGTTTGCTTGTTGCGAATTCATCCATAAAACACCTCCTTGATTTTGAATGGGAGTATGGTACTCCTGTCTCTTGTCATTGTCAAGAAGTGTTTCATTTGTGTTGTGGTGGAGCTAACCGGATTCGAACCGGTGGCCTTTTGAATGCCATTCAAACGCGCTACCAACTGCGCCATAGCCCCGAAGTGAGGTATACCTTTCGATATAGCCCCAAATGGGTGCCGCGGTTTCCCGTGACACCCATATTTTATCATCTTTGGTTTGTAATCGCAAGCGGTTGAGAGTTTAGAATTCCATTGTTGCTGCGTTCATTGCCGATGAGCGGAATGTGATTTTTTTGATTGGCATTTTGTCCTTTAACAATGCGTGGAAGATTTCACACATATTTTCACAGGTCGAGACCTTTTTGGTTACGACGATGCGGTATTCAGGGTACGACCATACCAGTGGGTGGTCCAGTTTTTTCAGGGGCACACAGTGTTTTGGGTCGTTGACGATGCCGTTTGCCTTGTATGTTGCGAGAACTGTCTCGAGGAGCGGGTCGCCCTCTTGGAACAATGTCGCGTGGTGGAAGTTGTCCACGGCCTCGGCCCAGGCGATTTTTTGGGCCTCTTTACATGGGAATGCGAATCCGGTTTTTTCGTCTACGGTGTCCTCGAGCTCTATCGTTAAGAGGCCACTGTGTCCGTGGAGGTGTTTTGCCTCGCGTTCCCAGTTCATGAAACGGTGAGCGTATTGGAAGTCCACCGTCATTATTGAGCGTGCTTTGTTTTTTGCCATGATTGTTGTTTCTCCTTTTTTTTCTTTTTGGGTGGGTGTCATGCGGTGCGGCAGTTTTTGCAAAGGCCGCGCAGAGTGAGTTCCGCCCGAGTTATATCAATGTCGGTTAGAGATGCAAAGTGTTCGTTGAGGCACGGGACGGGCACATCGATAATCCGCGCACAGCCGTCACACACAAAGTGGGAATGTGCGTGATTGTTGTGGTCAAAGCGCATTGCCCCGTCCAAGACACCGACAGAGAGGATTTCGCCATCGGAGGCCGCGGTGGACAGGTTGCGGTAGACCGTAGCACGGCCTATGCTTGGGTGACGCTTTACGACATGGGAATAGACCATCTCGGCCGTTGGATGATTGCCGAGTTGGGTTATTGCATCGAGGATGATTTGTCGTTGTACCGTGTTCCGTTTCAACTTACCTTTGCTCCTTTTAACTTGTTGATATTTTGTATTATATGAGAATGATTATCATTTGTCAACTGGTTTTTTCCGATGACCCGAAGCCGTAGGCCTGGGGGGGGTTTTTACTTTTTATTTTTCTGTTGGGGGGGGTTTCCATTAATCCGTGAACTATGTTCACATTTATAAGAACCCCTTCGGGAACCTTGTGCTTCGCGATAACACGTGGTCCGTGGTTTGATGAAACTATGAGCGTAACCGTCCACAAATATGGGGGCCTCCTTGCAGGGAAAACTAGCCTTGCCTTAACAGGCGGTTGTTCTTTTGGGTCGCCAAAAGAACCAAAAACGATTGGGGGCAAAGCGAGTGCCCCCAAACCCCCTTGCGCACTAAAGTATAGAGGTTTGCTTTTCTTCATTTAGATGTATACTACCCTCCTTTGTAGTTTAGGGTAACATGGGAATTTTGGGGGTCAAGGGGTGGACTGACAGATTTTGTGGTATTATGGCTTACATTATGAAAAAGGTTTATGTTGTTATTGGCGGGGACGGGTTTGTTGGGAGTAATGTTGTGCGGGCGTTGAAGTCGCGCAAGGAAACGGTGGTTGTGTCAGGCGGTTTGAATGGCGATGATTTGGCCAAGTTGTTTGCGGTGCATGGTAGCAAGAAGGTTGAGTATGTAGTTGTTCATGCGGAATCGGTTGTGTATTTGGGAAATGACAAAGAGCGGGTTGCGAAGATGCAGGAGGTGAACGTCGAGGGTACCCGAGCGGTTATTGCGGCCTGTGTAAAGCATCGGGCGCGATTGGTGTATGTTAGTTCGGTTCATGCCATCCCAGAGGTGCCGCGGCGCGGAGTCATTGCGGAGGTTGAGGAGTTTAATCCGAAGAAGGTTGTCGGGCATTATGCAAAGTCCATGGCGAGGGCCAGTCAGTTGGTCGTTGATGCGGTGTTTACCGATAGCTTGGATGCCGTGATTGTTCATCCATCCGCGATTGCGGGGCCGGGTGATTTATCGGGCACGTATTTGACGCAATTGATTGCGGATTATCAAGAGGGGCGCATTCCAGCCGTTACAAGCGGTGGCTTTGATTTTGTTGATGTGCGTGATGTTGCGGCGGGGATTATCCGAGTCGCGGAAGTTGGGAGGCGCGGAGAGAGTTATATATTGTCGGGGTCGTATTACCCCATCAAAGATGTCTTGGACATGTTGCATGAGTTGGGGGTTGGCAAGCGGGTGAAGATGAAGTTGCCGCTTTGGACCGTGCGGGCGGGGTTGCCATTTGTGGCCATTGGAGCGAGGATTAAAAAGCAGGAGCCGTCGTATAGTCGGTATTCGTTGCATGCCCTGGGGGCCGCCAACAATTTTTCCAATGAGAAGGCGCGGAGTGAGTTGGGTTTTGACCCGCGGCCATTGCGCGAGAGTTTGATTGATATGGTTGCGGAGGGGGCGAACGGGTGAGGAAGATTTTTTGTTATAGTGGTACGGGGAATAGTTTGGCCAGTGCGAAGATTTTGGCCGAGGAGTTTGGGGCCGCGATTGTGCATATTACGGCGGAGTTAGTTGAGAGTGCACCGCAGGTTGAGGGCGAGATGTGTATAATTATCTTTCCCGTTTATGGGTATGGATTGCCCATGTTGGTTAAGAGGTTTTTGCGGGCCAGTCGGTTTAGTCGCGAGACAGACATAATAGTGTTGTCCACCATTGGGTCAAAGCATGGTGGCGCGATAGCCGAGGCCATACGCATGGTTAGACGGCGTGGCGGACGTGTGCGTTATAGTTGGGGCATCAAGGCGGTTGAGAATTATGTGCATATGTTTAGGCTGCCGCCCGAGGAGAGGTTAAAAGTTATTTGTGAGAGGCAACGTGAGAAGACGTATGCGGTTGCCAAGAATATACGCGATGGAAAACGGAACAGGAGGTTCCCGTTCCGTCCAGAGTCGGCGTTTGTTCGGTTTGTCTTTCGCAGGGCGTCACGGGTCTTTGCACGGCGGTATAAGTTTACCGATGCGTGCAATGGGTGCGGTGTTTGTTATCGGGTCTGTCCCCCACTTGCCATTGATATGGTCGAGAGAAAGCCGAAAGTTATGCCGAAGAAGTGTGACCATTGTCAGGCGTGTATGCAGTTGTGCCCCGCGCGTGCGATTCATTTTGGGCGTGTTACGCCAGAGGGTCGCAGGTATTTGCATCAGGATATAGGGGTGAAGGAATTAATGCGGCGGGAGTTGCCCGTTATGGAAAAGGCGGAGAGCGAAACAGTTCGGTAAATGTGATTGGGCCGGCTATGCCGTCGATGCCAAGGCCGCGTGATGATTGAAAGTTGCGTACCGTTTGATTTGTCAGCGGGCCGAAGATGCCGTCGGGGTTTGTGCGGAAGCCGTGGATGAACATGGCCGATTGCAGTACCCAGACGATGTTGCCGCGCATCCCCGCACGCACCAGAGGAACACAGCCGCGTGTTAGGGGGCCGAAGATGCCGTCGACGGCGAGGAGGGGGCGGCAGGCGAATTCCGTGTTTAGTACCATTTGCAGGGCGCGTGTGAGGGCGCGGCGAGTTAGTGGCCCCGCGATTCCGTCGACCGCCAGATGTTGACCAAATTGTTGGTTAAGGCGGGTTTGGATTTGTCGGATGACCGCCCTGTCGTCCGTTGTTGGGGGTGGGGGCGGCGGGGTTACGGGTGGTGGTGTTACTACGGGCGGCGGCGTTGTTGGTGTTCCGCGACATGGGCCGACGTTGTCCATGATGCCCGTTGCCACGGCCGTGGCAATCCTGTCGAAATTTGCATCGAAGCGTGCGTTGTCGAGGGGGTTGGTTATAAAGCCGAGTTCCAGCAATTGTGCGGGTGCATTGGTTTGTGTAAGGACGGTGAAGTTCGCGCGTTGGATGCCGCGGTTACGAAACACGTTTAGTGCCAGGACACGGTTAAGGACGCGGGTTGCAAAGTCGACCTCGCGTTGTGTGGCCGCGACACGGACAAAGTTGTCGGTGCCCTCGGCCGCCGAATTGGTGCTGCCGTTTCTGTGGATGGATACGAAGATATTTGCGCCCGCGTTGTTTGAAATACGGGCGCGTTCGGACAGCGGGATAAACACGTCCGTCCGCCGTGTGTAGACTACGCGGTGGCCGCAGTTTTCAAGGATGCGCCCCACCGCCAAGACCATACGCAGTGCGTCGTCCGATTCCCGTCGTGTGCCCAGTGTCGCCCCAGGGTCATGTCCGCCGTGACCAGCGTCGAGTACTATTGTTGCCATGGGGATTTATATGACTGACCTAGGGTTTTGGTGCGGTTAAGATTTAATTTATGATATAATCACTAAAGGAGAAATTTTGTGCGACAGACAGAAGATAGCAAAATAATTTATCAATATCGTTCACTTGAAGTTTTTGAAAAAATCCTAGAGAAGAAAAAGATAAGGCTAAGCGACCATAATTCCTTCAATGACTTCATGGAGGTTAGGTGGGCCTATCCAAATGTTCTTACAGAATTAGTCAAACTATACAAAGAAAATCCTTTTACAATAAAAGGCAAAAGTGGAAAAACCCTGAACTTTGAGACAATAGCTAAAAAGGCTTTTAGCTATATGTCCGAACGACCAGAAGATGGCGTAATATTCTGTGCCTGTTTTTCCGAAGAAGATGATTTATTAAGCCAATGGAGAGCATACGGAAACGATGGACGCGGAGTGGCTATTGGTTTTGATTTTAACTTACTAGAGAAAGAATGTGACCCATGTTTTGATTTCAAACCTTATAAATTAAACAGTATTACGTATATAAATGCAGAAGAAAAAATTGCAAGTAGTGAAATTACCAAATGGTTAAATAATTGTCTAGACCATATTAAAAGCTCTATGGAAAAATATAAAGATGACGACGGTAGCCCTACAATTGAGCGCTTAGCTCAAATGTTTATCTGGTCTTTTCTACATACAGCAATGACTGAATTCATTTTTTATAAGAACGATTTCTTCAAAGAAGAAAAAGAGTGGCGCTTGATTGTGAATAAAAAATACAGCAAGACCACTTATTACACTAAAGACGATAAAGGGAGTTGGAAAATTCGCGGAATGAACGACAAATTCGATTACGACTTTGATGAAAGTCCAGAGATAGTAGTAGAGTCAAAAAATGATAGGGTCGTTTACTACAAGGAGTTTGATTTTTCCAAGTTGATAGATAAAGGGTTTATCAGAAAGATAGTTATAGGCCCAAGTGCTTTTTTAAAACGAGAAGACATAATGCAACTTTGCATCAAGCACGGAATCCCACCAGAAAAACTAGAAATAGAAATATCTAAAGGAACATACCGAAGCGTACATTAATATATCTGCAGAATCATTGAAAAGCTTTGAGTTGTTAACAGCATTTGTTGCGGTGGTTGATGTGGGCCTGGGCCGCCGCGAGGCGGGCGGTTGGGATGCGGAAGGGTGAGCAGGAGACGTAGTCGAGGCCGATTTCGTTGAAGAAGTTGATTGAGGAGACCTCTCCCCCGTGTTCGCCGCAGATGCCTATTTTGAGGTCGGGGCGGGTTTGGCGGCCGCGGGTGACGGACATTTTCAGGAGTTCGCCGAGGCCAGAGGTATCCAGGCGCACGAATGGGTCGGTTTCGATTATTTTCTTTTCACAGTATTCGGGGAGGAATGAACCAGAGTCATCGCGGGAAAAACCGAATGTCATTTGTGTTAGGTCGTTTGTGCCGAAGCTGAAGAACTCGGCCTGTTTGGCAATCTCGCCACTGCACAAACATGCCCGTGGGGTTTCAATCATTGTACCGATTTGGTATTTGGTCTTGGCCCGCTTTTGTTTTATTACGGCGTCGGCCGTTTCGCGAACCATTGCGCGGACATGGTTGAATTCCTTTGCCCCGACGACGAGGGGTATCATTATTTCGGGGGTTGCGCCCGTTTCGATAGCGGCCTCTATTACCGCGCGTGTTTGCATGGCGGCGATTTCGGGATAGGTTACAAGCAAGCGCACGCCGCGGTGGCCCAGCATTGGGTTAAATTCGCGCAGGTGTTCGATGTCGGGTGCAAATTCATGCAGGGGCGGGTCGACCAAGCGCACGGTTACGGGGCGGCCGTCCATTGCGCGGAATATGCCGACAAAGTCGGCGCGTTGCATAGGCAGGAGTTTGTCAAGGGCCGCGACACGTGCCGTGCGGGTTTGGGCGGTAATCATTTCGCGCATGATGACAAGGCGTGCGGGGTCAAAGAACATGTGTTCGGTGCGGACGAGGCCGATGCCCTCGGCCCCCAGTTCGACGGATTTTGCCGCGTCTTCGGGTGTGTCGGCGTTTGCACGAACGCGCATACGGCGGACACCGTCGGCCCATTTCATGACCGTTGTAAATTCGTCGGGAAGTTGAGCCCGTTGCGTTTCAATTTCGTCACAGTAAACCAAACCAGTTGTTCCATCGAGAGAGATTACGTCACCCTCCGCGAATACCTGGCCGTTGATTGTACATGTTTTATCCGCGTCGTTTATCGATACGGTGGCGCATCCCGCAACACAGGGCTTGCCCATGCCGCGTGCGACAACGGCGGCGTGGGAGGTCATTCCCCCGCGTGCGGTTAGGATACCGACGGATGCGTGCATACCCTCTATATCATCCGCACAGGTTTCTTCGCGGACGAGGATGGTTTTGTGTTTGGATTCCTTTGCCACACGTGATGTTAGGGCGATACGGCCACAGGCGGCACCAGGAGATGCGGCGAGCCCAGCGGTCAATGGAGTTGCGGTGGCCAAGCTCTCCCGTTTGAATGTTGGGTGAAACAGGCATCCCAGCATGTTTGCGTCGATGGTCAGGAGGGCGTCTTCGATTGTTAGTTTGCCGTCGTTGACCAGGTCGACCGCGATTTTAAGACCCGCAAAGGCGGTACGTTGGCCCTTGCGTGTTTGTAGTATGTAGAGGGTGCCGTCTTCTATCGTAAATTCGATGTCTTGCATGTCTTTGTAATTGCGTTCCAATTCGCGCGCAATTCGTTCCAGACATTCGTACGAGTGGCTGTCGATTTTTTTCAGTTCGGATACGGGTACGGGGGTGCGGGTGCCAGCGACGATGTCCTCGCCTTGGGCACAGTTTAGGTATTCGCCGTAGAGTTCCCGTTCCCCCGTTGATGGGTTACGGGTGAAGACGACGCCAGTACCGCTGCGGGTTCCCAAGTTTCCAAACACCATCATTTGGACGGTGACGGCGGTGCCCAGGTCTTCGGGTATGTTGTGTAGCGAGCGGTATGTATGTGCACGCGGACAGTTCCATGATTTGAACACGGCTTCTACCGCGCCCAGGAGTTGGTCAAACGGTTCGGCGGGGGCGGTTGTGCCTACGGTTTTTTTGTACATCACCTTGAAACGTTTGTGGACGTCCCGCGCGAATTCAGTGTTGTTGGTCAGGCGGGCCAAGGTTTTTTCCACGCCAGGGGTGATGCCGATATTCAGGATTGTGTCCATCATACCCGGCATGGATACGGCGGAACCAGAGCGGACGGATACGAGGAGGGGTGCAGTTTCGCAACCGAATTTTTTGCCGACCCGTTTTTCAAACACATCCATTTGTTCGCGGATTTGTTTTTTAAGTTCTGTGCTTAATTTCCCTGTTTCCATGTAGTGTGCATGGGCGCGGGTTGTGATGATGAAACCATGCGGCACGGGGATTCCCAATTTAATCATTTCGGCACAGTTGTTACCTTTGCTGCCTAGTAAATGTTTGGAAGATTTTGGACATTCGTCCATTTGATAGATATATTTTTCCATGATTATCTCCATTATATGAATTGTTGTGTGTGTTGTCTATAGCGATTGTTATTATCTGTCGAAAATGTCCATGTCGCCCGTTTGGATGACACGTATTTTTTCCAACAGTTCCTCGTAACTGGGCAGGTGGTCGATTGATTCCAAATCAAAGCGTTTCAGGAAGTCGTCGGTGGTTGCGAACAGGAGGGGTTTGCCGACCGTGTCTTTGCGCCCCGCGACCTCTATCATATTGTTTTGGATAAGAATTTGCACCGCGTATTCGGGGTCGGAACCGCGAACGTCCTCTATTTCCGCGCGCGTTATTGGTTGTTTATATGCAACGATAGCCAAGGTTTCCAATACCGCGCGCGACAGATTCCGTTCGCGTATTGGATTAAGAACCTCGGCCACCCTGTCCGCGTATTGCGGGTTTGTCGAGAATTGCCAGTTTTTGCGATATTTGATTAGGTGGATGCCGCTCTCGCCACTGTATTTTTTTTGCAGTTCGGAGAGGTGGGCTTCGACCTCTTTTACTTCCACATTAAACTTTTCGGCCAGATATTCGGTTGCGACACCGTCACCGGATAGGAACAGTACCGCCTCGATATGTTCCCTAGTCTTCGATTCCGTCGATAATTGTGTACTCAAGTTTGTCCTCCTCGGGCGCGATTGCCCCTTCTACCCTTGTTATTTCTATGTCGGCGAATTTTTGTTCCTGGACGGCGCGAATCTCGCCATTTTTTAATAGTTCAAGCACCGCCAGGAATGTATTTATAACTTCGCCGCGCGAATAGTCGTCGCCGAACAGTTTGAAGAAATTGAATTTTTTCCAATGTTTCAATTCGTCGCGGATGGATTTCATTTTGTCGGCGACGGTGAAGCGGTCCAATCGCATAGCGCGTTGCGGCGGTGGTGCGGCCGATTTTTCAACGCGGTGCATGACACGCGAGAAGGCCTCGACCAGCATGGAGAGGTCGAGGTTGTCAAATTTGTATTTGATGATTTCGCGGATCGGTTCGGGGTCTTTGTAAAACCTGTTGACGTTTTCGACCTGTTTTAATTTGTCACTGGCTTCTTTTAGTAGTTTGTATTCCTCTAGTCGCGCGCGCAGGCGTTCTTCGATTTCTTCGGCGGTTTCCTCTTCCTCTACCTTTGGCTTTGGTAATATTTGCCGTGATTTGATTTCGATGAGGGTTGCGCCGACCTCGATAAATTCACTGGCCAAGTTCAAGTCAAGTGTTCCCAGTTCGTCCAGGAACGCGAGGTATTGTTTTGTAACGGATGCCAGGGGTACGGTTTTGATATCAAGTTTCGCATCGCGGATAACGTGCAAGAGTAAATCAAGAGGCCCCTCGAAGTCCTCTAGCTTTACCCTGTATTCCGTTCCCGCCCGATGTATGCTCATGATTTCCTACAATTAGAATATAGCACCCCAAAGCATATTGAACAAACCAATTATGCCATCACGTAAATGCATGATGCCGCCAGTCAGCATCGAGATGACCAAGATTGTCAAAAGCAGCACCATTGCGTTGTTGCGCGCCCATTGCATATAGCGGTTGTTGGGCTTTGTTATGGATACCAACATGTTGTAACCGTCCAGAGGTGGTACAGGTAGCAAGTTGAAAATCATAAGGGCGATGTTTATAAATGTTCCGAACATAAAGAACGTACCCAAGAAGAACCATATTCCGATGTCCATGTTTGCATAGGTGTATACCAAGAAATAGCCGAGCGAGAACAGGAATCCCAGTATAAAGTTGACCGTGACCCCCGCGACCGACACAAAGAAATTGCCCCGTTTGAAGTTGCGGTAATTGAATGGGTTGACGGGGACAGGTTTGGCCCAACCGATACCGACAATCATAAACATCATAAGGCCCATTGGTTCGACGTGGGCACGTGGGTTTAGGCTCATCCGACCCATCAGTTTCGCCGTTGGGTCGCCCGATTTGAATGCGGCCCATGCGTGCGCCCATTCGTGCAGGACGAGGGCAACCAGTATAGCCAGAACAAATGCCAAAAGGGCGAGCAATATTGCCCACCCGTTGTATGCGGAGAAGATACTGAAAATCATGATTAAAATATATCACAAAGAATGAAATTTTAATTACCCAACATTTTGGTGGTGCGGTGGTTGGGTGTGGCTTGGCTGTTGGTTGTGTGGGGGCGGAGTCACAGGGGTTGGGGTGTGGGCCTTTTCGGGGATGAATTGATTACGTTCCTCGTGACCGCGGTGACGGCGCACACGCCGTTGGGGACAGTTTTCGTGTTGGTGGTGTTCCTCGATAATATGACCAGTTGGTGTGTTTTGCGGCACGGGGATATCCATGGATGGGCGCATTACGCGGGGGGCAGCAGCAGGGGTTCGGGGTTGTTCGGGCAGGACGTCACTCTTGTGAAATACAAACATAAAATTCGCTCCTTGTTAATCTATTGGCAAGCAAACGAGGGTCGCGGGCGTTTACGCACATGACCGAGTGAGCGATGCCAACAAAGGGTATGTAATACCCTTTATGCGGCAATTTTATACTTTGATACAACCTTGCGGACACTGTCCCACATGTTCATTTTTTCGACATCGATGCGTGCGACCAAATCCAATTCGGCAACGGCACGGCCGTCACGTGTGACCGACACGGTTCCCAGCGAGTCAGTTGCCCCGAATGGCGCGCGGATATTTTCGTTGACCTCGACCACCGTTGTTGGTTTGACCCGCTCACCACGGCGAACCAAGTCATAGAAGTCACGTTCGGCAAACAGGTCAACGGTGTCGTTATACGCACCGCGCACACGTGCGGTCGCCAGGACAGTTTCGCGTGATACAACCAATTCGTTGGTATATGCGCCGAATACGTGGTTCATAAGTGCGCCCGTTTCATCGAAACGTGTTTTTGAATCGGGCGAGCCAATCACAACGGCAACGGGACGTACCATGCCACGTGTTGCGGATACGGCCAGGCAATGCCCCGCCTCGGCCGTGAAACCGGTTTTTCCGCCCGTAATTCCGTCAAAGAATCGAACATGACGATTTGTGTTGGTTAATCCCGTTACACGTCCGCCCGGGTGTGTCAGGTCGTACATCCATGTCTTTTCGTGGCGGCCGTAAAATTCGCTCTGCATCATATAGGTGTATATTGTTGCGACGTCACGTGCGGTTGAATGTGCACCAACGGCGGGCAGGCCGGTTGCGTTAACATAGTTCGTGTTTGTCATGCCCAGTTTCGTTGCCAGTGCGTTCATACGGTTTACAAATTCGGTTTCCGAACCCGCAATCAATTCGGCCATAGCAACACAGCTGTCGTTGGCGGATGCCACGATGATTGATTTGATAAGTTCGTCGACGGGATATTCAGAGCCCGCGTCAAGGAAGGCTTGGGACCCGCCCATGCCGTGCGCCGTTTCGGATACGGGCACCATTTGGTCGATTGCAATCTCGCCGTTTGCCAATGCATCATATATAACGGCCAAGGTTGTTATTTTCACCATGGATGCAATAGGCAGTTTGTTGTCCGCGGCGTGTTCCATTATTACACGGCCGCTGTTTGCCTCCATTAGGAACGCAGCTTTGCTGGTGACGGCTGGGCCACCCTGTTGTTGCTGTTCCGTTGGGCCTGATACCTCGTGGCCGTTACATTCCGGGCATGGGGGGACGAATGCCAGGGATGCGCCCGCGATGAATGCTATTGCCAATCCAAAAAGTCTTTTCATGCTTTTACTGTTCCCCGAATATTAATAATTATGCGACGACATTTTCGGAGATTAAATTACAATTTTCGCGATGGGTGGAAATCGGCCTGGCGCGAGAATCGTTTTGTTATTGTATTGTTGGCATTATCGGCCATTGCGGGGTTGGTGTTGGGGGCGTTGGTTATATTCGACCCGTTGTTGGAACATTTCCGAATTACGCAAAATTTATTGGATGGGAACATCATCAACGCCGCATCGCCCAACCGCGGGATATTTGCGTTTATTGTTTCGCGCTTTGCCGATTTTGCGTTTGCGTTTGTTTTGGTGATGTTGTTTTCGTTGTCCAAATGGACGGTGTTATTGGTGTTTCCGTATTTGGCCTTTCGGGGGTTTTGGGTTGTCATTAATTTGTTTTGGGTAATTGACCGATTTGGGTTTGCACATGCGGCGGTTTTGTTTTTTGTTTATTTGATTGTTTTGATTACCCTGTTGATTATTTTTGCGGCGGCGGTGTTGTTTGCCCTGCGCCGTGGAAAGGCATGTCGAATGTTTGGATTGCGGTGCGGATTGGGATGGCGTGAGGTTCGCCGTCCCCTGACAACTTTTGCCGTTATTTTGTTTTGTGTTGCCGTGATTGAATGGTTGCTTTATTTCCTTGTCCTGTCGCGTATGGTATTTGTTTTGTAACACAAGATAATGGGATGAGAAAGTTTCTGGTCTTTGCGTTTTTGATGGTTGTGGTTGTTGGTGCGGGGTTTTATTATTATATGGAAACCCAGTATCCGACGGACATCCGAATGACGTCGGACGAATTCAAACAATCGACCAAGCATGGTGTTTTCACAATACAACCAAATTACACCGCGATGGTGGACGAGGATGACGAGCGGTATATTACATTAAAGCTCTTTGGCGTTATCCCTGTGCGACGAATGCGTGTAGAGTTGTTGCCCTTTGACCGTGTTTATGCGGGTGGGCATTTGGTTGGGTTTTTTGCCGATGTGGATGGGTTGATTGTTACACGCGACCACAGCAAGGATTTGCGCATGGGTGACGTTATATTGGTTGATTCCATCGCGGAATGGGAGAAGTTAGTTAACAATGCAACCGACAACATAGAGTTCCAAATTATGCGGAATGGAAACACCAAACGGGTAAAGATTCCCGTGACGGAGCCGTTGGGGTTATTGTTAAAGAGCGAGTCCACGGGTATCGGAACGGTTACATATATAAACCCCGAAAACAAGAACTTTGCGACATTGGGCCATCGGTTAAATGACTTTGAAACGGGTGCGTCTTTTGACGTGCGCGGTGGGACGATTCACACGTCTAATATTATTGGGATAGAACGCAGCGAGTCAGGAACGGTTGGCAAATTCCGCAGTGTCATCAAACGCGAGTATGGCGCACAAGGAGAGATAAGTAGCAGCAACATGGCGGGTGTGTTTGGATGCCTGTATGCCCAGAGCGGGTTCTTGCGCGATACGGACGAAATGGGTGTAGGCAGTCGGTTTTTCACAAAGCCAGGGCGCGCAACATTGCGCACAACTATTGACGAATTGGGGCCCCAGGATTTTGATATTGAAATAATAAAGACAAGGTTCCAGCGCAAGGCATCGCAAAAGAGCATGATTGTTCGTATTACCGACCAAAGATTACTGGATGCAACGGGTGGAATTATTCACGGGATGAGTGGCAGCCCCATCATCCAAGATGGGAAGATTGTAGGGGCCCTGACCCACGTTACATTGGAAGACGTGACAAAAGGCTATGGAATTTATTTGGATTTTATATTGCCATGAGGTAACATTGAACTATGGACGAAAACAACAAAAGAGATGACGGTGTTGAAATGACGGAAGAGCGCACGCATCTGACCGCGGCAGAAGCCAGAGATCTTCTTAATGAAGATGCGCCATGGTACACAAAGGCCCGCCGAGCGGTTCGCGGATATAACCAGGAAGAGTTACGGGAGTTGTACGGATTGCAAGGTGTTTATGGTTATGACGAACATGGCAGTCCACTTGACCGTGATGGCGAGGCAATGATGGATGACGAAGGAAATTACATGCCACAGACCGCCCCGAACAAAGGATTGTTCAAGAAGTTGCAAGAGAAGTTGTTGGTTCCAGGTGGATTTGACGAAGATTACGAAGAAGAATTTGACCCAGGCGAGCCAAAGGAGAAAAAGCCAAAAGTACCATTGAAAGAAAGGTTGATGTTTTGGAAGAAAAAGCAATCGGAGGAGCCCGAGTTGTCGGTCGAGGATTTGTTGGTTTCGACAGACCTGGATAACGACAAAGATAAAGACAAGGAACCAGATGCCGCAGGCACCGCATTGATGATAATTGAACAACCGCAAAAGGAAAAAGATAAGGAACCGACACCAAAGCCCGTTAAAAAGCCAGCACCCGAGAAAAAACCAGAGCCGAATAAGAAACCGGAACCAAAGCCCGTAGCAGAGCCCGAGGCAGAGGCAAAACCAGAGCCAGACAAGAAGCCTGAGCCACAACCAGCACCAGGCCCAGACGGACAGGTTCCGCCAGTTCCGCCTACCCCGCCTATGCCACCGTGGATGAACCCACAAATAATGATGCAATATCAACAGATGCAAATGATGCAACAGTTTGCGATGTACCAACAAATGCAAATGAACATGATGATGCAACAACAAATGGGTATGCCGATGTACAACGCGGGTGCGGGTGCATTTATGATGCAACAGGCCATGCAAATGCAGATGATGCAACAGATGCAAATGGGTATGGGCATGGGCCCAATGTTCGCGCCAATGATGCAACAACAGATGATGATGGCCCCAATGATGCAACAGCAACAAATGATGGGTCAAATGATGCCACCGCCGATGGCACCGCCAATGATGATGCAACAAGGCATGGGTATGGGCATGATGCAACAACAAATGATGATGCCGCCACCTATGATGCCCGTTGCCGCGCCGAACGCCATGTTCATGATGCAGGCCATGCAGATGCAAATGCAGCAACAAATGTCCATGGGCATGATGCAGCAATGGGGAATGTTCCAACAATACGGCCCAATGGGGCCCCAGATGCCAGGCCCAGGTCAACAACAGCCTCAACCCGAAAAGCAACCCGAAAAGCAACCCGAACAAAAAGTCGAGCCAGAGATTAAACCAGAACCAAAGCCCGAACCGAAACCAGAGGACGTGCAAGACAGGAAAAAGGGACAATTGGTTGCCTTTCCCGAACCCGACAAAGAACAAGAGCCAGGTGACATGCGAATTGGCAAGCACACCGTCAAGGCACCGAGTTTGGAAGATATCTTGAAAGACAGTATTGACCGCGGCGGATACGACAGTTACAACAACGGCGCACATAATGACGGAAGTGTACGTCTGCGCGAGAGTGACCCAAAGGGCGGAAAGAGCCTGGAGATGTTGCAACAAAAAATATACGAAACATGGTATGACCAGGTAAAGCAATGGGCAACAAACCCAGATGTCGAACCCGACCAACGACAGAAGTTTCAAGAAATCTTGGACAATCCCAAAATGACCCCAGAAGAAGTTACAAAACGGGGCGCGCATGATGTGTTCGCAAAGGAAAAGGGCGAGATGAATGGGTTTCACCCCGTTTCGTGTCAATCGGGGCGCGACATGGAAACATTGGAAAAAGGCAAAGGTGACTTTATCCATGTGTTCGGAAATAAATTGGCGGGCGGAAAACAAGAGGATATCGAGGCGCGTTTGTACCTAAACCTGAAATCCGAGAACACGGTTGAGTTTATACAAAAATTTATCAACAAAACAATGGGCGGCGAGAACAAGTCTACGCGCGCGCCATATTTCAAGTTTTATACAAATACCGATAACCGTAATGATAACTTCCTGATATATACCAGTCACGAAAACGCCGAGGCATATATCGACGTATTGGAACAAATCAAAAAGGAACACCCAGAATTGGTTGCGGGCACCGACCAAATGAGCAGGAACTTTGGCAATGTAAATAGCTGGATTGGTTATGGTGACGAGCCAAGTGAAGAGATGTATAAAAATCACGGCAGGTCATATAACAGCTCCCGCGAGAGTTTGGTTGATGGCTTTATGTGGGACAAAAGAAAAGATTTGCCAAGCGGTGAGAAATTGGAATACACGCCAGAGTTGCTGGCCGAGTTTGAAGCGTACCTAGAGAAAAATGGCGTAGACAAATCCTTTGCATCAAATGTCGGAACGCGCGAACGCATGGAACAAATTTATAACAAGGAAAAGACAAAGCCCGACCCAACGAACGCGGGCCCAGATATGTCCAATGCGGCGTAACTGATTTACAAAATTCTCTATTTGCAAACCGTGTGATATGTGATATAATTACCTGTTGACTAGGTGGGGGTGTAGCGAGCCCTTGTAGCCGTCACGCTAAGGCGGGCCGAATACCCGGGTTGAGGGGTGAAGTATAGCGGCGGGTCTTGTACATCGCGGTGTTGACCGCAAGACCCTGTGCAATGTTGAATCCGTGAACCATGTCAGGTTGGGAACAAAGCAGCATTAAGCGGACGAGGCGTGTGCCACAGACAAATTTTGCGCGAGCTGTGTGTGCAAAAACCCGTCGATTGTACCAGCCTCGAACCCGGGGTCGACACAGTAAGGCTCCCTTATAGGGGCCTTTTTTCTTGACTTATACCGATAAAATTACGATACTTAAAGGGTGAACAGACGGAGGTTTTGGAATGAATTTTAATACACTGGTACCTGGGGCGAAATTGGCCGGCCAAATCGCACAATTCAACACAGGCCAAATGGCGACGAATGGCGAGGTTTCAAACATCGCAATAATTGATGCGGGCGCGTCGGCGGGTGCGGTTGACCACGTATTGTCGGGTATTCGTGCGGCGGGCGGTGTTGGTTGGGTGCATTCGGTGCCCGTGTACGGATTCATGTCAAAGGTCAACCCAATGCGCGCAAAATTCGCCGAAGATTTCAAACGCATCGCATCACGCAATGCCGAGGCAATTATTAAAACCAACATGGTCGACGGCGTTATCATCGTCGGCGAATGCGAGATTACCGTTGCGGGCCTCCTCATTGGTTGTGTTAAATGCAACATCCCCGTTATCGTTATGCCGAACGGTATGAACATGGAATTCGACACACACGCGATGGAGTTGAACGGCCGTGTGTTGGCGAACCTGGACCCCGATGACGTTAACGATGAAATCGTGCGGCGGTCGAATTACACGGGATTAGACAACCAGTTAAACAGTGCGACATCGTTTTTTTTAACCCTGAAGGTTATGGGCGTGGCAAAGAGCATCCGACGCGAAGGCAGTGGCGGATTCGCGCAAACATGCTACCGCGCAGGTGAACAAATCGTTAAAAACGCGGCGGATTTCGTCGGTGCAAAAAAATTCTTTACAAAACAATCATTTCAAAATGCATGCGCGTTTGCCTTGGCGGTTGGTGCATCGTACAATGCCCTGGTTCACATTGCCCAAATCGTTATTGCAAACGGCAATAAACTGGGGTTTGATGTTTACGGCGAAATGGCCAAACGCGTGCCCGTATTGTTGCCCCGCGAATCGCAAACGGTCGAGGGTGTTATGGCAATCGGCGGCGAATGGGTAATTATGAAAGAGCTCTCGGCCCTGCCTAAAATAATTGACCGCGACACGTTGGTTATGACGGGGTCAACCTTGGAACGAAAATTGGCAAAAGTCAAAAAGCCAGAGTTAGAGGCCGTCGCATCCGTATCGCCATTGATATTTGTAAAGGGAACGGCGTGCGAGGATGGCGCGTACATATGGGCACAAAACATGCCGTTACAATTCCGCGGCAAGGCATGGGCATACAGCAGCCTAGAGGACGCCGACCAAGCAGTCGCCAGCGGCCATGTCAGCGAGGGTGTCGTCGTAATCCACAACGCAATCGGGGCGAACGTTTCGGCGGTTGCAATGACAATTGCGGGTATGGGTAAATCGGGCGAAATCGCAATCGTAACGGACGGATACGCCGAGCCAAGCGATGTCTTGGTCGTGTCCATGTGTCGGCCAGCAACACACGAAAACGGGGCCTTTGCAAATATTCAAACGGGCGACGCGTTGGAAATTGATTTGGCAAAAGGCCGTTTCAACACCAACATTTTGGCCAAAGACCAAAAAACCCGCGCAAAGCGCAACACGGTTAAGAAGCCAGTGGAGAATTTTTAATCCGACCATGATTTAGCTTGTTCGTGACGTGTTATCGCGAAGCACAAGGTTCCCGTAGGGGTTCTTATGCATGTGAGCATAGCTCACGGACTAATGGAAATTTTTAGAGTTCTACAACAGCAACATTGAAATCAAGCAAATCGCAACTGGTGAGGAGGTATCGTACGCCTCCTTTTGTTATTTCCAGTTCTTTGCGGCCGCCGCGTTTATCGTGCAGGTGGCCGTATATACAAATGTCGACATTGTATTTTTCCATTAATTCTGTAAAGTGACTGTCATCACGCAGTGCGTTGAACGGCGGGTAATGGGTGATTGCGACCAACTTGTCGCCCTCTTGCCGCTTTTTGGCGGCGTCCGAGAGGGCCAGTTCCAAACGGATGACTTCCCTGTCATAAATTTTTTTGTCTTCGGCCGATTGCTTGGTTGTGCGTTCGGGACTCTTCCATCCGCGTGTTCCCGCGAAAACTATGTTGTCGATTTTTATTGCGTCATTTTGTAATGCGTGAATACCCTCGCCCAATTTTGCGCGCACCCGCGATATGGAATCCCACCAATAATCATGGTTGCCGCGAATGATTATCTTGGTGCCGTTCAACGACCGCAAGTAATCGAAATCCGCATCGGTGTCGCTCATCTTCATGGCCCAACTTATGTCCCCCGCAATAATTCCTATGTCGTCGGGGCCGACATGCCGATTCCAATCCTTTTTTATTTTTTCCTCGTACCCCGTCCAATGTCCGCCGAACAAATCCATTGGTTTGTCGGTGGAAAATGACAGATGCAGGTCGGATATTGCGTAAATCTTGGTTCTCAAATTTGCTCCTCTGTTGGTGGTGTGTCTTTGGTCTTGTGGCTCTTGCGCGCGAAATCGAATTGCGCCCAAACCCCGTCCTCGGGTGGGTTTACAACGAACCGCATACGGTCGGTGGTTGTTGGATGTGTGAATTGTAATTCATGCGCCCACAACGCCAATCCGCCCCGTTCATTTTTACCGTATTTGTTGTCGCCGTAAATTGGCGTGCCCATTGTGGCCATTTGCACGCGTGCCTGGTGGCTGCGCCCCGTTATCAAATCAATTTCCACCAACGTGTTGTCGGCCGCAATCGTGCGCACGCGATAGTTTAACTCTGCGCGTTTGGCACCGCTGACCGCCGCACCAACCACGTCGACTTTGTTCAATCTTTCATTCTTCAGAAGATAGTGTTCCAACGTCCCCACACGTTCCCGCGGCACACCCGACAAGACCGCCAGGTATTTCTTTGCAAACCCGCCATCCTGCAATTGGGCCGATAGCCGTGCCGCTGCTTTGGACGTTTTGGCGAACACCATAACGCCACCAGTAACACGGTCAAGGCGATGAACCAGGCCGACGTACGCCGAGCCTTCTTTGCCCTCGTTCGTTTTGCGGTATTGTTTGATAATTGTCAGCATGTCGGGGTCACCGCTGGCGTCCTCTTGACTGGGCACGCCCATCGGCTTTATCACCACGATGATGTGGTTGTCTTCGTGAATTATTGAAAGGTTGTCCATATTAATTCCCCTTTTTGTAACGTGGTATTAAATGCAGGTGCGTGTGGAAAATCTCTTGGCCCGCAACCACCTCTATGTTCGATTGAATGTTGTATCCGTCGGGCTTGTGTTTTTCATCAATCATTTGTTTGGCGATAAGTAACAACTCTGCCATCGCGGCATGTTCGGCGGCCGTTGCGTCAAAGAAATTTCGGCTGTGCCCTTTTGGAATTATCAACGCATGGCCAGGGGTTTTGGGGAATTTATCCCAAATCATATATGCCAACTCGTTCTCGGCGACCGCGAACTTGCCTAATTCACAAAATAAACATTTTTCCATTTTACTTCCCTCCGTCCTTGAATGTTGCCATTGTACTGCATCCCGCGGGCAATGTAATATTTTCCAAGGTATGCAGGCCGATTTCATATGCCTCTATGTCGCGAATTTTGCCCTCGTACCCCGTGCGCCGTAAATTGGTCAACAGCACGTTCATCATCACGGTGGGCTGCAGGCCCGTTGTATAGCTGTTGATAAGGAAAAATAACGGTTTATCCGACAGCAATTTGCAACACAGCTGGACAAGGTTGTCCAGGTGGGCTTCTATCTTCCAAACCTCGCCATTGGCACCACGGCCGAACGAAGGCGGGTCCATAATAATGGCATCATACGTTTTGCCTCGACGAATTTCGCGGGCAACGAATTTGGCGCAATCCTCGACAATATACCGTACACGGTCGTCGGGGATTTTATTCAGCTGGACATTACGCCGACACACGTCCGTCATACCGCGGGATGCATCAACATGGGTGACATTTGCCCCCGCGGCGGCGGCCGCGACGGTCGCCCCACCCGAATAACCAAAGAGGTTCAAAACCTTTGACCCACCCTCGGCTGGGTTTGAAAAATTATCTTCCCTATCCTTGCCTCGCCTCTTTCCCACACCCGCAATCAATTCGGCACAACGGTCCCAATTAACCGCCTGTTCGGGGAATAATCCCGTGTGTTTGAAATTGGTCGGGGATATTATGAATTTCAAATTTCGATACGAAACCGTCCATTCATCGGGGACGGATTTGAAATACTCCCACGCGCCGCCACCCGCGGCCGAACGTGTGTATTTACCGTGCAACATCCGAAACCCCGACAAGTCAAAAGCAGGTGCCCATATGGCCTGGGGGTCGGGCCGCAGGAGATACATGTCCCCCCACTTCTCTAACTTTTCCCCGCCGCCACTGGCTATGATTTGATATTCGGTCCATGAATTTGGTTGTTTCATCTAATAGGAATTATAACACAACTTAAAAATCTAGGGTATAGTTATATGCATGTTCGAGATAAACGTTCCAATGTGGCAATGGGTATTAAGTCAGGTCGCGGGCCTGGTGATACTCTGTATTGCCCTTCTTATATTTCAACAAAAGACAAAGCGACGAATCCTGATGTTTATGGCCGTGGCTAATGTATTTTGGATTGCCAATACATTGCTGCTTGAAAACTTTGCGATGGCAGGGGTTTGGGCCAGCATGCTTATGCGGAATCTAGTTCTGCTTTATCTGGATACCCGCGGTAAAAAAATTCCTATATGGGGCCAAGGTTTGATTGTCCTGGTTTTCGTATGTGTGCCGTTGATTATTACCGCGCACATGTTTAACACGTGGTGGTTGGAATGGGTAATATTCGGCGTATCATTGGTGCGGATATTTGTCCTGTGGCGTGGTAATGCACATGCAATCAAAATTGCGACAATTCCATTTATCATCATAACGGGAATTAATTACGTGTTCTTTTTGAACATCACGGCCATCATTGTCGAAACCGTTGCCCTGACGTCCATCATCATATTTTACGTGCGATGGACACGCGCGCGGCGGCGGATTACTTCGCCACTTGAAAACTAATTTCTGTGACCGCTCCGTCGACTTCGGCCTTTGATTTGTGACCGCCCGCAACCCGTTCAACCAATTCGGTGGCCAAGACCTCTTCACAAATTTTCACCACATTATCCGCGATGATTTTTGCCATGGCCTTGTCTTTGGTCGACAATCCCAATTTTATCCGTGCGGTTATGTCCAGGTTCGCTTCTTGACGGGCGACCTGTATCCCCCGCACCAATTCGCGTAATTTGCCCTCGGCGACCAATTGTTCGTCCAGGGTCGTATCCAACACCACTGTCAAATCGCCCTCGGTTTCGGATACGAATTCGGATTTGGATTTCAATTTTTTATCGAACAATTCCGCACCCAGGTTTTCGAACCGTCCAACGGTAACCTTTCCCCGTGCAAACGATGCAACCGCCGTGGCCATGTCAGCATCAGACAGGTTCAAGAGTGCGGTGCGCAGTTCCTGGACATCACCGCCCAGTTTCGCCCCCGCCGTTTTGAAGTTAACGACCAGGTATGGAACGTTGAACTTTTCCTCGTCGGTGACAATCTCGACCGATTTGACGTTCAATTCATCGCGCAGGAATCCATCAAACAATTTCAACGCGTCGGTGTGCGGGGCCTTTACGTACATGGTGCGCAATGGCTGTTTTACCTTTAACCCCTGTTGCGCGCGCAGTTTATGCGCCAATGTGGTAACGCTCTGGATAAACTCGACACCTTGGACAATGCCTTTGATTGTCTTTGGCAATTTCGTTTGCGTTGGGTAATTTGCCAACAATACGGATGCCGCCGATTCGCCCGCGGGTACCATCATCGTTTGCCACACATGTTCGGCAAAGAACGGAACAATCGGTGCCAATATGACGGTAACGGCGCGTATGGCGTTATACAGGGCCCAATACGCGTTGTCCTTGTCATTGCCGCGCTCGCCTTTCCAAAATCTGCGGCGGTTTGTACGTATGTAAAAATTAGACAGGTCGTCGACGAATTTCTCGACCGCGTCTATTGCCAAATAAAATTTATGGTCGGCCGATGCCGTATCACATAATGCGACCAAGGCATTTGTTTTTTCCACCAACCAAACATCGGTAACGTCCAAATCGGTCGGTTTGTGTTTCAACACATTTGGTTTGTCAATGTCGGCGTATGTATTGTAAAAGGTCACGGTGTTCAGGAATGCCATCAGCTTGCGCCGTGCCTCGTCAATCATTGACGGGCCGAAACGCATGTCGTGTTGTGGTGCGGCGGATGCGAAAACATAACGCATTGAATCCGCGCCGAATGTTTCCGCGGCCGTATCGAACGGGATGTTCTTTGGCCCGGTCTTTGAAAACTTTTTACCGTCTTCGTCCAACATGGTGCTGTAACATGAAACCTTTGCGAATGGCGCACGACCCTCTAGCACCACCGACATGAACAACATCGAATAAAACCAAAGGCGGATTTGTTCCTTCATCTCGGTGACCAAATCGGCTGGAAAATTTTCCGCCCACCATTTTTTGTCGGTGAAATATTGTTTTGTTGAAAACGGCATGATACCGGCGTCAAGCCAGCAATCGCCAACATCCGTAACACGGTCAACGCCTGTGCCGCATTTTTCGCAAACTATCCGCACTTGGTCGATGTATGGACGGTGAAGATGCGGCATGACATCTTCGTGCATCAGGTATGGGTCGATTGCACGTTCAAACAGTTCTTCTTTGCTGCCGATTACATGCAGGTGTCCACACTTTTGACACGGATAAAACGGCAATGGCAATCCATAAAACCGCCTGCGCGAAATGTTCCAATCGCCCATATGGGTAATCCAATCAACCATCATTTTCTTTGCGAATGCGGGTTGCCACTCTACCTCTTCGATTGCCTTGAATATCTGGGGCTTGACCGCCTCGGTCGCGATGTCCCAACCCTCGACCAAACGAAAGATAACGTTGGTTTTACAACGCCAACAAAACGGATAGTTATGTTTGTATTTGTGGGTGTAATACATCACGCCCAATTGGGTCAGTTTATTGAATATCACATCCTCGGCCGCCACGGTGTCCAAACCGTTCAGCCATTCGTATGCCTCGCCGAAAACCCCTGCCTCGTCGGTAGGGATAATTGGTTCCAGGTTATGTAATTTCCCCAGTTCAAAGTCCTCGGCACCGCAACCTGGGGCTATGTGTACCAAACCACTACCCTCGGCGGCCTCGACCGCATCCCATGGGATGACCTTGCCCTTTGTATCCTGACCTTTGAAAACCAGGGGGCGCAGGTATTCCTGCCCCAGCAACTTGCTGCCCTTGAATTCCTCTACGATTTCGACCAAATCATCCTGGAGGCGTTTTACGGCCTCTTTCCCGACGATTATCAAATTCTTGTCCGATTTAACGCGCGCCGCAACATAATCGTTGTTTGGGTTGACGGCAACCGCAACATTCGCGGTCAACGTCCACGGCGTTGTCGTCCATATCAGCAAACTCTGGCCGCCGTTTACCATCGGGTATTTCACAAACACGGCACGGTGTGACAATTCCTTGTACGAACCGCTCATCTCGTGCTCGGACAACGATGTTCCGCAACGCGGACACCACGGCATAGATTTATAACTTTTTTTCAACCATCCGCGTTCGTGACATACTTTCAAAAAGTGCCAAATTGCGGTGATGTTACCGTCGCTGTTTGTAAAGTGACTGTCATCCCAATCCATGATTTGCCCCAACCGAATGGATTGACGGGTTTGCATATCGGCAAAGTGTTTAACCCGCTCGATACATTTTTCCGTGAATTTATCCAAACCGTATTCCACGATTTCCTTTTTGGAACCCAAGCCTAATAACTTTTCCACCTCGACCTCGACCCACATTCCCTGTGCGTCAAAACCGTTTTGGTAATGCATGCTGTGCCCCTTTAGGGTTCTGTACTTTAACTGGGCATCTTTTAACGTGCGACCCCAAACGTGGTGCATACACATTGTCGCGTTGGCGGTAATCGGCCCGTCTTGGAAACGAAACCGCGGCCCGCCCGCATTCTTGTCGGTCATTTTTTGCAGGATGTTCATATCATCCCACATCTTCAAATATTTGTGTTCGTTAGACACAAAATCAAATCCTTTAGCCATGTTATTTCTCCTATGATGTATTAATAGTTTTCCAGTACTTTCATCAAATCCATTACGTCACCGCCCGTAACAATTCCGGTCGGGCGCAACGACGGTGTCCCGTCCTTTGTAATGATGATACATGCCAATTTGCGGTTTTGGTTAAACAGGCCCAATACCTGCTCTATCGTAATTCCCTCGCCCGCAACGACATAATGGTTATTACATGGGAAGGAGCGCAAGAATTCCTCTACCGTTGTTTTCCCGATAAAGTCATCGATGCTCCCCCCCTGGCTAATCACATGACCACCCAGGACTTCTACAAACTTTCTCCAACGAATAACGCCTAACAAGTTACTGCCTTTGTAAATTGGAATACTGCTGTGCCTGATACGCGATAATTCTACAATCAAGTCTTTTAACATCAGCGACCCATCCGCAATGTCCACGGCCCCCGAGCGAATAATTTCAATAGCCAGCGGCGGTGTGGATATCAACCGCGCAATTTTTTCCAATGTTTCGGTAACGTCGGTGTTTGGCTCGGCGATGATTGTTTCCGATTTATTGTGGATGATTGCATTGCGTAATCGTGCCAATTCAACCAAGTCGTCTTCGTAAACGCGGATAACGGTGTTCAGGCTGCTGCAACGTCTTATCAAATCGGTAAAGGTAATGTTCGTGCGGAAATTATACATTGTGCGTAACACACTGTCTATTGTGTTATATGCGGCGATGAACCGCGCGGCATTTCCGTTTGCTGTCATACTCCATATTATACACCAACTTCGATTGCACGACAATGTTTTATGTGTGTTATAAGAACCTCTCACTTTGTTCGAGAACCTTGAACATTAATGTTCAACTATTCCCTTGTGCTCTGTACGTCGCACGGGTTATACTCACGTCATGGAAAAATTGCATATCGGTACCATACATATGAAGGCCCAAGGCTTTGGCTTTGTCATAATTGAGGGCCGTGATGACGATATCTTTGTCGCGCGCGAGGATTTGAACGGAGCCATCCACAACGACATGGTGGAGGTGCGCGAGAAAAACAAACGCGGCCGCACCGAGGGCATTATTACAAAAGTCATAGAGCGGCGCATTAACAACATCGTCGGCACATTGATGAAATCGAAAACGGGGGCGTTCATAATCCCCGATGATGAACGACTGGGTACAAACTTTTGCGTTGTTGGCGGCGTGCCATCCGACCGCGTGGGGCAAAAGGTCGTTACACGAATGACGGACGGCGGAAACACGGTAAAGGTCATAGAGTTCCTGGGCGACGAATCCGAGGTCGGTGTTGACATAACATCTATCATACGGGCGCACAATTTGTATCAAGAATTCCCCGCCGATGTCGAACGCGAAGCACGGGAAGTTATCAAACGTGACATGAAAGAGGCAATTGAACGACGGATGGATTTACGCAAAGACACCGTTATAACAATTGACCCCGCCGATGCACGCGATTTGGACGATGCGGTTTCATTGGAACGCCGTGACGATGGCATGTGGGAATTGGGTGTTCATATCGCGGATGTGACGCATTATGTGCGCCCGGGGTCGCTGTTGGATGCCGAGGCATATAAACGCGGAACATCCGTATACTTTCCCGACCGTGTTTTGCCTATGTTACCGCCCGAGTTGTCTAATGATGTGTGTTCATTACATCCGAATGTTGACCGATTGACCCTGTCCGTGTTTATGACGATTGACCCAAACGGCGACATCATCGGCCACAATGTTCAAAAATCGGTTATCAACATCAAGACACGATTTTCATATGACGAGGTCCAAGAAATCTTGGACAACCCCCAGAGCAAACACAAACACGCGGGATTGTTGAATGAAATGGCAACATTGGCCAAAACGGTCGAAAAAATTCGGCGTTCGCGGGGCGAGGTCGTTTTTGACGTGCCCGAGCCGAAAATCGTCCTTTGTCCCGATACCGGGAAAATCCGCGACGTTGTTGCGTATCCGCATAACATGTCCCATCGTATTATTGAAACGTTCATGATTTTGGCGAACGAAACGGTTGCGCGTAAAATGAACGAAATCGACATACCATTCATTTACCGTATTCACGAAAAGCCCGACCCGACCAAGGTAACGATGTTTGTTGAAACGTTGAAGCCCTTTGCCGTAACCCACAAGATAGAGCCATTGAATCCGCGCGGGCAATCGTATCAACATATGTTGGACGGGTTGACCGATGAATTGCGCCCTATTGTCAGTCAATTGGCATTGCGCAGTATGCAAAAGGCCAAGTATTCGGAAAAAAACGTCGGGCATTTTGGATTGGGGGCGGCGTTTTATTCGCACTTTACGTCGCCAATTCGCCGATATCCCGATTTGGCAATTCACCGAATTATCAAAATGTTCTTGGCCCGTAAAATTACAACGCACCGTCAGGATGAATTGCGCGGCTTTGTCAAGGAAGCCAGCGTCCATTGTACAAAGCGCGAGATTGCGGCGACCGAGGCCGAGCGCGAGGTAGACAACCTGAAACGTGCCGAATTCATGCGAGACAAAATTGGCGAGGAATTTGTGGGAACGATTTCGGGGATAAAGGATTTTGGGGTGTTTGTGTATTTACCGAACACGGTCGAGGGGTTAATTCGTATCGAGAGTATGCCAAAGGATAATTATTCGTATAATGAAAAGCAAATGACCATGGTTGGGCGCAAACGGACTTGGAAAATGGGTGATAAAATTAATGTCATCGTTGCGGGTGTGAACATGACCACCCGCAAGGTTGAATTTTCCGCGGCGCATGTTGAACAACAATAGAATATTTCGTCATGCAATCGATATAACCAAACAGGTATTCGGCGGCGCGGTCTATTGCCGCGATGTCGATTTCGACTGCACCTTTTTCCAGGTCAAGTGACTTTACAAATTTATCGACCTTTTTTGCGTACATCCCGAATTCATGCATGTCTTCTATGAATTGTTTTATTTCGTCCATACAACAAAAATAATTCTGATTTCCAGAATAGTCAAGCAGAAATTCTCATTTTGAGATAAATATAAATCATGTTCAAAATTGGTGAACGAATACGCGCCGCCAGGCAAGACAAGGGTCTGACCCAAAAGCAGTTCGCGGGAATATTAAATGTTCCTGCAAACACCCTTTCACAATGGGAAACTGGCCGACATGAACCGCCCGTAGAGATGATTAGACAAATTGCGATTGCATTGGAATGTGATGCAAATTACTTATTGGGATTTGCTGATTAAAATTGTCAGTAACCCCCTTTACATACAAAAAACTCGTGTTACCATAAACTGCAAAGGCGTCGGCTGCCTAGGTAAGCTCTTTCTTTCGTCTGCGGATAAATCAGATGTGTTATATCCGCCAGATATGAGGGAGTCCTCGACGTGCAGAAAGACTTACCTGGCGCGCCTCGCCAACATCCGTGTTCGGAATACCGAAAACCCCCCAGTAAAAATTTCAAAAGATGAAAACCCCCCAGTGATTTGAATTTGACAACTGAATATTACACCTCGCGGCTCCTTGGAAAAACCCCCCCCAACAGAAATTTCAAAAGTAATAACCCCCCCCCAAGGGATTTTACGTGGATATGGTGGTTTTCGTGCCAACAAAGAGTTTTCGCAGAATATCGTATGGCCACACCGCGAGGGAGAGCAAGATAACAATTAACAAGTGCGCGAAGTCGAGCGGCATGGTGCGAAAGATGCTGCCCCCCATGTATACCATTGCCAATTGGATAATCGATACGGTGCCCATAATCCAAATGAACGGGCGGTTACGGCGAATGTGGGAGAATATATTCAATTCGTGCGTGCGCGCGTTGAACGCGTTAAAGATGTTCATCAGCATAAAGAACGCAAAGAAAGCAGAACGTGCGTATATCGGCCCGCGCAATTCGTAAAGGTCGCGCATGAACCCAGACGTCAGGAACCAAATGGACATCGCGGCGGTAAAGATACTGGTCAATAGAATTTGTGTCCACATGTAACGGTTAATGATGCTCTCGTCCCTGCGCTTTGGCGGTTCGTGCATGTACGATTCCCGCGGACGTTCACCACCAAACGCCAACCCCGCCAATGTATCCATTACGAGGTTTATCCACAACATTTGGATAACCGTAATTGGCGTATCAACATTTATCAGGGGGGCGACAATCGACACAGCAATCGCACAAAGGTTAATTGTCAGTTTGAATATCAAAAACTTGCGAATGGATTTGAATATCGTTCGGCCATACGACACCCCGCGCGATATTGAATCGATATTATCGTCCAGGATTACTATGTCGCCCGCTTCCTTGGCGACCTCGGTCCCACTGCCCATTGCGAACCCTATGTCGGCCTTTTTCAGGGCGGGGGCATCGTTAACACCGTCCCCCGTCATCCCAACCACCAGGTTAAGGGATTGGGCGATACGGACAAGGCGGCTCTTGTCAGAGGGCAGGGCCCGTGCCACGACCGAGAGATTAGGTAGGAGTTGCCGCACGGCATCGTCCGACAGGCGGGCCAATTCGTCACTGGTTAACACCGCCCCGGTGGAGAGAATACCGACCTCCTTGGCTATGGCCGTTGCCGTTTCGCGCGCATCCCCCGTTATCATCACCGTTTGGATTCCCGCCGATTTCAAACGCGCCACGGCGGTGATTGATTCGGGACGAACCATGTCGCGTATTGCAACCAAAGCCACGAATTCATCGTCGATGGACACCGCGATTATGCGATATGCCCGTTCGGACAGGGTGCGGATTTGGGTGTTAAGCCTTTCCTTATTAAAGGAAGACGGATTTACGCGTTTGGAAATGACCTCCCACGCGCCCTTTACCAGGGTTCGACCGTCGGATAATTTGGTGGACATGAATTTATCGCGGCTGTTGAACGGAACCTGGGAGATGGTTTTCAGGGTCTTTGGAAAGTTCAATGTTTGGGCGAATGTTGCCAGGATGCGGTCGGTGCTGTTCCCCCCCAGGGCCCGTCCCCCCGTGACCTCGGCCGATGTGTTATATCGCAACACGGTTCCCAGTTGTTTTGCAAGGTTGCCGCGTTTGTCGAAATTTGTTATGTCGGTAAATATGCCCTCGCCGTTTACGACACCCACGACCTCTAATCGCCCATTGGTCAAGGTTCCCGTTTTATCGGTGAAGAGGATGTTCATGCTGCCGGCCGTTTCAATTCCATTCAATTTGCGCACCAAGACATTGTCCCGCAACATGTGTTTCATGTTGGATGACAGGACGACGGTAATCATCATGGGCAGGCCCTCGGGCACCGCCATAACGATAACCGACACGACTAGGGTGGCCGAACGCAGGAGGTGTTCAAACATAAATGGAAAGTCGCGCAGTTGGGTGGCCGCCAAGTCGAGGTCAAAACCGTTTTGCACAAGGAGGAGGTTGAAAAAATACGCAACAAACACCAGGCCCGCGCCGATATACCCGATGACGGAAATCATGCGGGCCAGGCCCTCGAGTTTGACCTTGAGGGGACTGGTTGGGTTGGATTCTTGTAGCTCGGACGCGATTTTGCCGTATTCGGTTTTCGGCCCGACGGCGGTGACGGCCATTACCGCATTGCCGCCCGTTACGACGGTGCCCGAGAACACAGAGGACAAGTCCAGATAGTCCAGTTTATCCGAGCCACGGCCGGCTATCTTTTTGGCCTCTTTGCTCTCGCCGTTTAATAGGGATTGGTCGACCTCTAGCGCGCCGTCGATGATATGGCCGTCGGCGGGAACCTTTTCGCCACTGCCCAATAGTACGATATCCCCAACCACCAATTCGGATGTGGGCAGTTCCATTGTTACGGAATCGCGCCGCACGCGGCAGGCGATTGCAGAGGCCTGGGCCGCCAGTTTTTCAAAGGCCTGTTCACTGCCGTATTCGCTTATTGTACTGACGGTTACCGCCACCAGTATTGCTATGGATATACCGAATGTTTCAATCCATTGGCCGCTGTTGAAGACAAAGACGACCTGGATACCCAGGGCGATTAACAATATACGCAGCATTGGGTCGGCGAAGTTAGAGAGAAAATGCCGTATCAACGACTTGCGTTTTTTGCGTTCAAAGGTATTGGGGCCGTGCAAATTGCGGCTGGTAACAACTTCATCCTCGCACAGACCTTTATATACCTTCATAAACAATGTCTATGAAATGGAGGTCATCGTGTATACGAATATTTACAACCATGATTTGCCTGCCTCGGACCACGTGTCATAAATGTGAGCATAGCTCACGGACTAATGGAAAAAAAAGTACTTGCAAGGTGGTCGAATTTAGTGTATATTGTACCGTTTTAAGTTACGGGCGTATTGGAGGATTATGAGCGGAATTATCGAAACAATCAAGGCAATCAAAGAGGCAGAAGCCAAGGCAGAGGGTCTTGTATTGCAGGCAGGTGAAGACGTAACAACTATTGACGCGGACGCGGCGACCAAAATCGCATCTATTCGTGCGACAGCGACCAAAGAAATCGAACAGCGTGTTACCGAGGAGGTCGGTGTAAAATCGGCACCAAAGGCAAGCGTAGAATCAAAAGACGTGGACAAGGCAAAAGTGGCAAAGGCCACAGATTTTGTCATTAAAGAGTTCAAGTCAAAATGGGTGAAGTAATTTTGGGATAGTTTAGAAAAAGACCACAAGGGAGAGGTAAGGGTATGGCATTAAAACCAAACAGAAAGGTGAGCGTTCGCGGAAGTTTGCAAGAATTGCGAACGATAATCGAGGAGCTTAAAAAAACCCAGGCCTTTGAATTAAGTTCTTTTAAGAAGGGAAAAGTTGAGGACATGGAGGCCAGCGCGGTTGAAGGTCATGCTACCCTGATGGCCCGTGTTTCCGCCGTATTGGATTTTGCACGTTCGGTTACAACCGACAAGAGCCTGCGTGCCGTTTATGGCCGCCGCGAGAACCTTTCTATGGAGGAGTTGCAAGCGTTGGCATCCCGACGTGACGAAGTTATTGCGTTGGTTGAGAGGTTAGAGAAGTTGTCCACCCGTTCGCACGAAATCAAGGCAACAACAAAGAAGAACACCGAGACAATGCGCGAGTTGCGTCCATTCATTAATTTGGATGCACCGTTCAGCGAATTGGTCGATACAAAGAGCAGTTTCGTCATGATGGGTGTTATTCCAACATTACAGTTGGAAAAGTTTACCGAGGATTTCGATTTAGAGAATTTCGTCATTAACCAATTCCCAACCGACAGCGATGCAGTTGGTATTGTTATAATCGGTCACAAGGACGATACCCCAGTTATTGACGCAATTCATAATTATGGATTTACACGATACAGTTTCAATTTCGAGCGTACAGCGGCGGGACAGATTGAGTTTTTGACCGGACAGAACGCCGAGTTGGTAAAAGAGATGGAGAAGTTGCAGGTTGATGCAACATTGACGGTTGAGGAAATCGTCCTGTTGAAATCTTTTCACGATTATTTAGATAACGAGATAGACACCGAGAGGATACTGGCCGGCACAATCAAAACCAAGGATTACTATGTGTTAAACGGCTGGGTTCTGGACGGTGAAAAAAAAAAGGTCCAGGCAATAATCCTGGCGATTAATCCGAAGACAAAAATTAAGTGGGGCCGTACCGTTGAATTGGACAAGCCCCCAGTACAAATACAGAACAACCGCGTGGTTGCGCCGTACCAAGCAGTTACAAGCATGTTTGGTGCGCCAGGCAAGCACGATATTGACCCGAACCCATTTGTTGCAATTTTCTATTTCTTCTTTTTCGGTATGATGATTGGTGACATTGGTTACGGTTTGGTTATGATTGTTGCTACTACCCTTTTCTTGACGCTGAAAAAGCCAGGGGGCGGTGCGCGTCAGCTTATCCTTGTTATCCTGATGGGTGGTATATCTGCTGTCCTTTGGGGTGTGATTATGAATGGTTTCTTTGGTTTCCAAATCATGTCCGACACCATTGTTGACCCGATTGGCGAACCGATGCAGTTGTTGGTACTGGCTATGGCGTTGGGGGTCGTTCACCTTCTGTTCGGTATTGTTTTGAATTTTTATAACCTGATGCGTTTGGGCCGCACGATGGATGCCATTTGCGATGCGGGAACCCGAATTGTGTTTTTCATCGGTGCGATTATGTTGGCTGGCGGAATGTTCCTGGGCGGTGATGACGGAATTCCAGCATTGCAGACCGCAGGCATGATTGTGACCATTACAGGTGTTGCCGCCGTTGCATTGACAGCGGGTCGCAAGAGAAAAGGTTTGGGCAAGGTTGTTGGCGGGTTTGGCGGTATTTATGGATTTGTTAATTATGTTTCCGATATCCTGTCTTATGCACGTTTGTTCGGTTTGGCGTTGGTTGGTGCCGTTATTGCGTTCGTTGCGAACACGATGGGTGGCATGTTCATGCCAGAAGCCATTACAGGTTTCGGTGATGCAATAGGTGCCGTTATCGGTGTTGTCGTTGCCGTTGCGTTCCACGCGTTCAACATGGGATTGGCGATATTGTCCGCATACATTCACAACGCGCGTTTGCAATTCATTGAGTTCTTTTCAAAGTTTTACGTCGGTGACGGAACTTTGTTCACACCGATGGGCGGAACACTCCGCTATACCGCTATACGGTCCAACTTGGACCAGGTCGCCGTGGCCTGACTCACGGAAAGTCCTGCGCAGGTACGCAGTTTCTATATACAATAAAACAAGGAGGAATTAAAAAATGTACGGAGAAGAAGTAGTAGGAATGGCATGGCAAATGGGTAACGTGTTTGCTATGTTGGGGGCGGCATTGGCGATTGCGTTGCCAGGTATCGCGTCGTCGATTGGTATGAGCTGGGTTCAGCGTAGTGCCGCAGGTGTTATCACCGAACAGCCAGAGAAGTTTGGTAAGACAATGATTTTGCAACTTATCCCTTCGTCGGCTACCCTTTATGGTTTCGTTGTTGCTTTCCTTATTATGGGGAACGCGGTCATGTTGGGTGAAGGTGAATATGGTTACGATGCAATCAGTGGTTTGACAATCTTGGCGGCGGCATTGCCAATTGCCTTGGTTGGTTTCTTTGGAACATTGATGCAAGCAAAGGTTTGTGTGGCCGGTGTTCAAATGGTTGGAAAGGATGACAGTCTTTCGGGTCGTGCGTTGGTTATGGCCGTGTTCATCGAGTTGTTCGTTCTGTTCGCGCTTATCGTTTCTATCTTGAGCGTTTTCAGCGTTGAGACAATCACGACCATTGCCGAGACAGCTGCCGCTGCTTACTAACCTCATATCACATGTGAAAGGAGTTTTCTATGGAAAACTATATTGTTGAAAAGATTTTGAATGACGCCAACGCCGAGGCGGCGGTTATTACGGCCGATGCAAAAAAGGCGGCGGCCGAGCGTGTTCGCCGTACCGAGGCAGATATCGTTCGTGAAACCGAATCCGCAATGGAGCGGGCGCGCCGTAAGGTGCGTGATGAAGAACGCCAAGCGGAAATTGTTGCGAAGACGCAGACCATGCGTGCGCGTATTTCAAACAAGCAAGCCGTTATTGATGACATTTTCGCCGATGTTCGTAAACAGTTGTTGGGCATGAATGCAAAAGACGCCCAGTTGTTGGTAACGAATTTGGTGAAGAAGCATGGACGTTCGGGCGACACGGTTGTCATTTCAAAAGCAGACGAGAAAAACATCTCGTCGACATTTATCGCGGGTTTGCCCGTGAAAAATTTGAAGACAAAGGTATCATCGGATTTCGAGGGCGGGGTTATTTTGCAGAATGCAACATACGACCTGTCGTTGACGTTGGATGAGCTTCTTGTCGAACTGCGTACCGAAATCGAGTTGGAAATCTCGAAAATACTATTTTAAGTAGGAGGTTGGAGTGAGCATTCTTTATTCAAACGCGATTATCAGTGTTCGCTCTGGCCGAATGCTGAACCCCGACCGTATTCGTCGCATGATTGCGGCAAATACGGTTGCGGATGCCGCAAAGATTTTGTTTGAATGTGGTTACAACGAACAAATCTTGACCGAGACCCCGTGGGCGACCGACAAAATTATCTTTTCCGAATTGGAGAGGACATTGTCAGAGTTTCGGCAATTGTGCAAGAATGATGAATTGGTGTATTGCGTTATGGCACGGTTTTTTTACCACAATGCCGCCGCGTTATACAATAACCAAGTAGTTGAGAATGCAAACGGCCGCAGCAAAGACCGTGAGGCGACGTTGGCCGAGTCATTGTACCCGATGGATTTCGAGGGTATTAGTGTGGAGTTGTTGCGTTCATTGATTTCAAAGCGTTCGTACAATTCCCTGCCCGAGCCGTTGCAGGTTGCCTTGGCCGCATTGGACAAGATGGAGGCCGCGACCCCGCAAGTGGTTGAGGTTGAGATTAACCGTGCCCTGTTTACCGATTTGTTTGCACGATTGCGCCGTATGCGTAACCGCGCGATTACGAATTATTTTGTTGCGTCGTTGGATATTCAGAACATGCGTACATTTGCAAAGGTGAAGATGCAAGGCGGACGTCCAGACGGATTGTTTATTGAGGGCGGACGTGCGTCGGAGGTTGCATTGATGGCAATCTTTGAACGTGACCCGAATTACCTGCGCACCGCCTTGGCGGGTTTGGGTTATGACAAGTTGATTGATGCCCTGTGTGATGGTTTGTATGATGCCGATTTGACACGTTTTGAGAACTTGGCGGGGGCTTTTTTGGTTGAGATGGGTCGGGTTGATGCGGATGACAGTTTCAAGCTGAATATGACCTTTGCATGGTTTATCAAAAAGATGGAAGAGTTGCGTATTGTTAAAATCATCCTGATGGGCAAGAAGTTTGGCCGAACCAAGGATGAGTTGCGCGAAGAATTGCGAGGTGTATTATGACCATGGTATACAAAAAAACATTAGTGTCCAAGGTTCCCGACCAAAGGGAGGGGTTCTTATGAGTGCAGAATTGACGACCGAAGAAATTATCTTTGCGAATGACAAGCCAAGCAACGCAATCCCAACAGAAATGCGTTTCGCGGCCGTGGGTGACAAGGATTCCGTCCTTGCCTTTCGTGCATTGGGGATTGATGTGTTTAACGCAACAGATGCCGAGGAAATTAAAAAAACAATTACCAAATTGGACCGTGCAGGATACGGAATGATATTCGTTACCGAAAAGGAAGCGATGTTAGTTACCGAGTTCTTGGCCCAATTTGATTCACGGCCCTATCCCATTGTGTTGTCTATTCCAGACGGCCAGGGAGAAGGCGGGTACAGTATCCAGAAAATCATCAAAAACATGGAGCGCGCGATAGGTAGCAGTGCCGCATTGAAATAATAGGAGGAAGCACAAATGGCAGAAAACAAAGAAACAAAAAAGCCGGTCGTATTGGCCAACCCAGAGGGCACAAAGTCCAACAAGGTGCAGACGCACACAGGCGATACAGGTCGTATTGTCAAAGTTTCGGGCCCGTTGATTGTGGCCGAGGGTATGCCGAATGTTAAGCTCTATGACGTTGTTCGGGTATCGAAAGAGGGTTTGATTGGAGAGATTTTGGAGTTGCGTGGTGACCGTGCAAGTATCCAGGTTTATGAAGAGACAGGCGGTATCGGTGTTGGTGACGAGGTCGTTACAACCGGGATGCCGTTGTCGGTTGAGCTGGGGCCCGGAATGATGGGTGGAATTTATGACGGTATCGGACGTCCATTGGACATTATCCAATCGTTGACCGGTGACCGTATTTCACGGGGGGTGGATATTCCCGCCATTGACCGTGAGAAAAAATGGGAGTTCAAGGCAACCCGTAAGGTTGGTGACGAAGTTGTTGCCGGCGATGTGATTGGTGTTGTCCAAGAAAACGAAATTGTCGAACACCGTATTTTGGTGCCTTTTGGTGTTTCGGGTAAGATTACAAAGATTCAAAGCGGTAACTTTACCGTTGAAGATATAGTTGCCGAGATTGGCAAGACCCCAGTTAAGATGTTGCAAAAATGGCCAGTGCGTAACGGTCGTCCATATATTGCAAAGATGTCGCCAAGCCAACCATTGTTGACCGGGCAACGTGTTATTGACACGTTCTTCCCGATTGCCAAGGGTGGTGTTGCGGCTATTCCAGGGCCGTTTGGTTCGGGTAAGACCGTTGTTCAACACCAAATTGCAAAATGGTCAGACGCCGAAATTGTTGTTTATATCGGTTGCGGCGAGCGTGGGAACGAGATGACCGACGTGTTGAACGAGTTTCCGCACCTGTTGGACATTCGTAACGGTATGCCATTGATGAAGCGTACAATTTTGATTGCAAACACATCCGACATGCCTGTTGCGGCACGTGAGGCATCCGTATATACGGGTATCACAATCGCCGAGTATTTCCGTGACATGGGTTACAACGTTGCGGTTATGGCGGACAGTACATCACGTTGGGCCGAGGCATTGCGTGAGATGAGCGGACGTTTGGAAGAATTGCCAGGTGAGGAAGGTTACCCAGCGTACCTTGCCAGTCGTTTGGCCGAGTTTTATGAGCGTGCGGGTATGGTTAAAATATTGGGTTCGGATGAGACACGTACAGGGTCGGTTACCGCGATTGGTGCGGTTTCGCCTCCTGGTGGTGATATGAGTGAACCAGTTTCCCAGGGGACGTTGCGTATTGTTAAGGTGTTCTGGGGTCTGTCGGCCGCGTTGGCCTACAAACGTCACTTCCCTGCTATTGACTGGCTGATTAGTTATTCCCTTTATGCCGATAACCTGGGGAAATGGTATGAGGAGAATATTTCGCCAGATTTCCTGGACATGCGTGCGACCGCAATCCGAATTATGCAGGAAAATGCGAACTTGGAAGAGATTGTGCGTTTGGTCGGGGTTGATTCCCTTTCAGATGCAGACCGTTTGACGATGGAAACCGCAAAGCACCTGCGCGAGGATTTCCTTTACCAAAACGCGTTCAGCGACATTGACAGTTACGCAAGTATGAAAAAGCAGTTGCGTATATTGAAACTTATCTTGGATTACGACCGTTTGGCGCGTGCGCAAATCATGAACGGCGCGTCATTCGCAAGCACACAGTTTAAGAAAATCAAAGACCAGATGGCATTGTTCCCAAACACGGAAGAGTCCGAGGTCATGAGAATTATCGAAGAATTGGAGTCACAGTTGAACAAAAAACTTGCGCTGTAACCAGGGCCGAGCCCTGGACCGCAATTGGCTGGGTCTAGAAAGAAAATTTTATGGAGGTAAGGAAGAATGCAAAAATCCTATAAAACGATTAAGAGTGTGGTCGGGCCACTTATGCTTGTTGAGGGTGTCCAAGGGGTCACATATAACGAGTTCGTGGAAATCGAGCAACAATCCGGCGAGTTGCGGCACGGAAAGGTGTTGGAGGTCAAGGACGATACCGCCCTGGTTCAGCTCTTTGCGTCGGCGCAGGGGTTGAAAATAAGCAGCAGTAAGGCAAAGTTTTTGGGCCGTGGGTTGGAATTGGGTGTTTCGCCAGATATGGTTGGTCGTTTCTTTGATGGAATGGGCCGTCCGCGTGATGGCGGCGCGCCAATTATCCCAGTAAAGCGTTTAGACATTAACGGTACGCCGATTAACCCAACCGCGCGCGATTACCCAAAGCAATTCATCCAAACGGGCGTTTCCACGATTGATGGTTTGAATACCCTTGTCCGTGGACAGAAGTTGCCGATTTTCAGTATGTCGGGTTTGCCGCATGCGCATTTGGCAACGCAGATTGCACGTCAAGCCAGCGTTGGTGATGGTGAGAAGTTCGCCGTTGTGTTTGCCGCGATGGGTATCACAAACGACGAGGCCGAGTTTTTCATTCGTGAGTTTGAAAAGACTGGGGCACTTGCCCACTCTGTTGTTTTTATTAACCTTGCATCTGACCCAACTCTTGAACGTATTGCTACCCCGCGTATGGCTTTGTCGGCCGCCGAGTATTTGGCGTTCGAGTTAGACATGCATGTTTTGGTTATTATGACCGACATTACCCTGTATTCCGAGGCACTGCGTGAGGTTTCCGCCGCACGTAAAGAGGTTCCAGGCCGTCGTGGATATCCGGGATACCTTTATACTGACTTGGCTACCCTGTACGAGCGTGCGGGATGTATCAAGGGCAAGAAAGGTACGATTACACAAATTCCTATCTTGACCATGCCAGAGGATGACAAGACGCACCCTGTTCCCGACTTGACCGGATATATTACCGAGGGGCAGATTGTTCTCTCGCGTGAATTGAACAAGAAGGGTTTTACACCGCCAGTTGACGTGTTGCCGTCTCTGTCACGTTTGAAGGACAAAGGTATTGGTGAGGGCAAGACCCGTGATGACCACAGCGGCGTGTTGAACCAGCTCTTTGCGTGTTATGCGAGCGGTAAGGATGCAAAGGAACTGGCGCAGATTTTGGGTGAGAGCGCGTTGTCGCCTGTTGACAAGTTGTATGCGAAATTTGCGGATGAGTTTGAAAACAAGTTCATCAACCAAGGCTTTTACACGAACAGAACCATTATCGAGACATTGGACGTTGGTTGGGAGTTGTTGCGTATCCTTCCGAAGGAAGAATTGCGTCGTGTTAAGCCAGCACACATCAAACAGTTCTATGCACCAGAAAAAGCGTAAATTTATATAGGAGCAAGCGATGGCGACAGTACAAAACATTAACCCAACGCGGATGGAGTTGCAACGGCAGAAAAGCCGTATGCGAACCGCCAAGCGCGGGCACAAATTGTTAAAGGACAAATCGGATGAGATGATTCGTCATTTCATGATGATTGCGCGCCAGAACAAGGCCTTGCGTGAGGAGTTGGATGATAAAATCGTTGCCGCGTTGCGTATGTTTATTACGGCAAGAACACAGATGACCAGTCAAGAAATCGAGGCCGCCGTATCCACATCCACCGCAAAAATTGCCGTCACACCATCCGTTAACAATATTATGGGCTTGCGCGTTCCTAAAATAGAGTTGGATGAAGAGCAAAATTCCGAGGGTCACAGTATTTTGAAGACCTCGGCCGCATTTGATGCATCCATTAGTTCGTTAACCAAGTTGATGAAAAAATTGTTTCAGTTGGCCGAGATTGAAAAGGCATGTGACATGTTGGCTTTGGAAATTATGAAGATTCGCCGTCGAATTAACGCGTTGGAATTTATTTTGATGCCGCAGATTGAGGTTAATATTCGTTTTATTCGATTGAAGCTGGCCGAGAACGAGCGTGGACAGTTGGTTCGTGTCATGAAGGTCAAGGCCCAGATGGAAGCCGCTGGACAGTAAAGTATTATTTAGAGTTAAAAAGCCCCAATGGGCTTTTTATTTTTGTTGTTATTCGTAGCTTTCGGTGAAGCGTAGGAGCCAGCCGTCGGGGTCGAGGATTAGGAATTCTTTGCCGTAGAGCATTTTGTTGTCCATTCGGTATTCATAGTCCTCGATGCCGCGGAATATGGGATAGCCACAATCCGCGGCGCGTTTGTGTATGGCGCCGACGGATTTTACGGACATACTTATGTTCATGCCACGGCCAAAAGGATATTCGGGTTTTGCAGTTTCCCAATTACCGTTATATTTTTCGAGCATTATTTGATTGCCTTCGAGTTGGATGAAGGCGAAGTCACGTTCGGGGCGTTCGTATCGGATACGAAATCCGATGTCCAGGTAAAAATGTAGGCTCTTTTTGAAATCGGTGACACTTAATTCTGGGATTAGTGCGTTAAATTTCATCATGGCGTGTCTCCCCCTTGTTATTCAAACATTTTGCGCAGGTCGTCGCTGGCCTCTATACTTACTAGGGTTCTGTTGACTGGACTTGTAATAAAGAAACATTGACCGCGAGCGTTGGACACGATTTGCTCTTGCTCGGTCTTGTTGATACCACCAGCGTTTTTGTAAAGGGTCACAAGGTCGGTCATGTCGTTCGGCGCAAGGGAGAAAATCATACTGTATTGGCTGGCGTTTATAATCGCGGCGGATTTTTTCGCGATAATCGGCGACCCGACAAAGTCCTTGACGTTTTGTGTGATGATTATTTGCATACCGTCGTATTTTCGGATACGTTTCGCCATGTTGAACATGAAGTCCAGGGCGATTGGACGTTGTTCGTCGATGAAGACGTGGGCCTCGTCAACCGCGATGATTATCTTGCGCTTGGTGTTATAAATTCGGTTATATTCACGGTTTTTGATGATTTCCCCATCCAAGAATTTGAAGGTCAAGAGCATTTGGGCGTTTGCAACAATCGCGTTACGGTTTGAGAGTAATGTGAGGAAGTCAAAGACGAAGAAGTTTTCATCCGCACTGATGGATGCGGGGCCGTTCCAAAGGCCAGAGAATCGCCCACCCTCGGCGAACTTTTCCAGATATGTGACGATACGCCGCAAGTTAATTTTCAGGAAGTCGTCACTGGCGGCGGCTAGGGCCTGTTTCGCTAGGACAAACAATTCTTGGAATATTGGGAAGTTTTCAGGTTGAAGTTTTGTGAAGTCGGTGTCTTTGTTAATTCCTTTCATACGGTAAAGTTGTGCAACAAGACCGTTCAGAACCTCGAGCGCGTCGACGGCGATACCTTCCATAACTATACGGAAGAAAGATTCCAAGAATCGGAGGTGCGATTCATAGGTGTCATCGAATTCCGAGCCGTTCTCGTCCTCGTCCATCATGGCCGGGTAAATATGGAATGGGTTGAAACGGCCCTTTCCCGCGTTACCGACGTCGATACTGTTCCCGTGTAGCATTTGACCGATTTTTACGTATTCTTTTTCCGGGTCAAGAATGAAAATTTTGGTGTTATCGGCGGCCAGGTGAGCCAAGATGACCTTTGTTGCAAAGGATTTTCCAGAACCAGATTTTCCGATTATCATCATGTTACTGTTAACACGTGCGTTGTTCCGTTTGAAGAAGTCGATGAAAACAGGGTTGCTGTTGCTTCCTATACATATTCCTCGCTCGTCTTGTAACATGTCGCTGATGAAAGGGAATGATGCGGCCAGGGTCGTTGTTGGGATACCGCGGCGGTATTCATCAAAGGTTTCGAGGCGACTTATATTGGTACTGATGAAGCCATCGATTTGACGGCCGATAAGTTTGGTTGATTTGAAGCCCTCTTCCGAGAGTTTTGCTTTGACCTCTTTTTCCATGTCTTGGTCGGGTGTGAAGTGGATGTTCACGTCCATCATTTGTTCGTTGTTATTTTTTAATTGAACCAGCAGACTGGACACGGTTTCAAGTTGTGTACTGCGCTCTATGTGGAAACTGGACTTGTGGCTGTCTTGCATTGTTGTTTTCAATTCCAAGATTGCCTTGTCAATGATTTTGATAGAGTCTTCCTTGGCGACTTGGTGGAAATTCATGACGGTACGCGTGCCAGGCATATTGAAAATTCCATAGCCCCACGCGTTCGCCACGTCCAACGGATAGTCGGTCACAGTAAATGTCGCGCGTGGCAAGCCGTTAACACGGGCCTTGGTCATATCAAATTGAACTTTGTTCGGGATGACCCAGTTATACAGTTTGTCGTCAGGCATGTCTTTTGTGACACGTTCGTCAAAGTCTTTGTTATAGTTTGCACGCAAGAAGATATAGAGTTCGCGGCCCGTGACAATCTTTGCCTCTACACTGACACTGCTGCCTCCCAATGTGTTGCAAACCGCTTGGGCTATATTTCCCAAGATGTTTTTATCGGTGTCGTAGATGACCAAGAAATAGCAGCTGCGGAATATTTTTTCTTCCTCGTTCATGTATTCCAGCAAAATTCCGCGGTCGTTGAAGATGACTTCCCGCGCATCAAGTTCGGCCTCGGTCATTTTGCCGCGTTCCAGGGCCTTGACGGTTTCCTCGTACTTGTCGATTTCGTACTCGACGTATCTGTCCAAGACCATCCCTCGTTCCAAACGTATCAAGGATGCATTTTGTTTTGGCCCGATTCGACGAATTGCATTAGCAAAAGTATTAACAACGATGTTTTGCTTTTGTTCGTCCAAAAGCCCGAACTCGATTGGTTCAATTTCGACGACGATGCCAAAGTATTCGTCATAGTCGATGAACTTGTCATCAATTATGCCTTTGTATGGAACCAAGTCATGTATATCCCGCCAGCCGTTGCCGATGATTTTGGCGTATTTTTTGCTGTAGGCCAAGAAGCGGAAGTACCTCCATGTGGTTCCGTAGACACGCACACCCTCGTCAACCTTGATAAAGCCCAAACCGAAGACAATTAACAACCCAATTACAATGAGCCAGTTACCAGGCAGGTTTGACATACCGAAGAGCAAGAGTATACCAAAGACAATAGCAACATAGAACAGGTCGCCCCCCGTGATACCGCGCGCAAACTCGGTCTTGACCCGAGTTTTGCGCGGTATGTATCGTATGACGCTTACTTCTTCTGACATTTCATCCTAACCTTTTTGTTACTATTTTGCGTCTGGCTTTTCAAGCTTTCCGAGTGTGATTGGGTTGGTTCCTTTGTCAAGAGCTTTCATAGCTTTTCTGTAGACGTCAATCTGTTCGGACGATTGCATCTCGGTAGCCAGAATACCTGCAAGGCTTTGCGCGGATTCAGTTATCCCGTTGTACACCATTTTCAATGATTGGTCGGTGACATTTAGCATGTGAGCGTCAACTTTTTTCTTTGCATTTCCCATCGCTTCTTTCATCTTTGCCACATCACCGCCACCGTCACCTTGGTGAGCGAGCCCCTCTTCCAGGGCGCGGGCGACATCCTCGAACCCGTCGGAGCGGGCGCGAGCGATGTCCGCGGTAATCTTTGCCACCAAGCGAGTACGTTCACGACGTGCGTGGTCTTCGTCACCAGCATAGCCGCCAACCGCAGCCTCTAGCACCGATTTAAGCATTTGTTGGTGTCCGATGACCATAAGTTTGGACATGCTGTTCTTGGCTTCGTCGATACCTGCACCACGTAGCATGTCGCCAGTGTCACCGATTGCCTCGTAGACCTGGGCGTATCGCATCAGGGAATCACGCATTTTGTTGTCGTTTTTGACGTGCGCGGCCAGTGCCGTCATGCCTTGGTCATCGTCACCGCCAGATTGGGCGATTTTTCGCATCATTTGGGCCAGTTGTTCGACATTGCCTTTTGCCAACAGGTCGGTTGCCTTTTCGTCTTTTGCGAAGGCTTGGATTAATGATGGGTCGATGTCACGCATTCGGAACATAGATGCATCCAAGATTTCCTTTGCCGCGCCAACAATCAGACCGCCGCCGACGTTGTCCATGAATTTTTCGGAGTTGTCGATTTCCCAAATCTTGCGGGCACTGATATTCTTTGATTCCCAGTTTTCCAGGTTTTTTGTCCTGTTACGCATTTCGGCTTTTATTTGGTCGTCAGTTGCGCCTGCGCCGAGGTCTTTTGCAACTTGGTCATATTTGGTTGCGCCAAGCATTTCCATGTATTCCAAGACTTTGTCGCGACCCGCCTGGCCGTGGTCGAGGCCGAGGACATGAACCTGACGTTTCATGAGACCCTCTTGCTTGTCAGCGCGGTCGAACATTTCCATGTTGAATATTGCGCGCTTTGCGGCCATCACGTCGTCGGTGTTTTCGATACCGCCTTGGGCAAGTGTCATGTGGACACCATCAGCAATACGGGAGCCGAATTTCTTTTCGATTTCCTCCATATTACCAGCATTCAGCAGGCCTTTGAACGCTTCTCTGTCGCCCTTTGCGATATTTTCATGAATGAATGAATTCATGCCATCGACGTTCGATAGTCGGTTTTTCATGACGGTGTCAGCTCGTTTAGCTATATCGGCGAAATCCAGGTCGATGTTTGGGTTGATTTTTTGGAGGGCTTTTTTAATTGCGTCCTCGCTGCCCAGTTTCAATGCTTGTGCGATTTCTTTGTGGTCTTCTTGGGCGAATTGGCCGACCGCATCACCAAGAACGGCGGCTATACCCGTGCTGTCCATGATGTCAGCGAAATGTCCTTGGCCCTTTGAGAGGTTGTCTTTTACGAATTGCATCAATTCGTTTCCAGTCAAGTTTTTACCAGTACCCTCTTCCATGAGGCGTTGGAATTCCAGCATTTCGTCCGCGTGTTGGTTCGTGATGTGGCGTTCCTTCATTTGCTCGACCTTGGTTGCCATTTTGCCTTTGATGTGGGCTTCCCATTTCTTGTCTTGCTTTTCGCTCTCTTGCATGCGGCCTTCGTGGCTCATAGCGTGAAGGATACTCTTTTCAGGGTCGCGGTTCATGAATGACGCAGGGTTGAATATTTGGTTCATGGTACTTGCCATCATTCGGTTGCCTACACCAGCTTTTTGCTTTGCCGCACGCATGTCTGCATCGGTCATAGAGTGCGTTTCCGCCTTGGCCATGGCCGCGGCTTTTTTCGCTATTTGAGCCTTGACCTTGTCCTCGGTACCTTTGTCCTTGAAGTCTTTGATACCCCATTGCTTCATCTTTTCGGCCAACATTCGCTTTTCGTGCGCGGCGGCTCTTTCGCCCTCTTTGCCTTTGTGCAATTGGAATGCCTGGTCGCGCATGTCTTTACCGTAGCCGAGACTGTTTTTCATGTCGCGAGTTTTTTCCATGATGCGACCTATACGCGTGACCTGTTTCGCGCCTTTGTGCGCGGCACTGTGGACGCCTTTGCCCGCGTCACGTGCGGTTGCAAGCAGGCTTTGGTCACCCGCTTTGTTCAGTTTGTTGGTTAGGCCCGCGGTCATTGCGCCACCCTGGCCTACTGTTGCGCCGACGGCATCTTTCCATACCTGGCCCATTTTCTTTTCAGAGATAGAGTCGGCACCGAGCATAGAGTTGATTTGATTACGTATGTTCGGCAACATCGTCAGCATCGCCAATGTCACCAATATTCCTGTCAAGGCATTTCGCCAGTTACCCAACCCAGGTTGTTCGGGGAAGAATTGGATACTGGAGATAACTGGATAGAGAATGAAGAATATGTTAAGAGATAGAAGCACCCCGTACATGGACAGAACTTTTTTGTAGAATGGTTGTGCAAACGCGCTCTTGAATGATTGGCCGTCGTCAAATGGATAGAATGCCACAGTTAATGGAGACAACATGTATAGCAATGTCAATTCAACAAGACGTTGTATCAGACCGAATGCAAAGTTCATGAACACACCAAAGATGATGAACATCCCGAGCCATAGGAGAATGAAGCTCATTTCAAAGACGTTGTACATATGGACAACGGCCGCGGCATTTGTATAGTGGAAGACGCCCAGTTGTTGTAGGGCTGAATCATCTGTATCAACATCTGCTCCTTCTGCTGCAAGGAAATCTAGAAAGAATATTGGGTCCATTAGAGTCATGTTTATATCAATCCATTCAGCCATAAGTTCCAGTTGGTCAGACGATAATCCCGCAGCAGGTCTGGCAGTTGGAATTCGTGTGGTAAAAGATACCCATTGTGGGTCGCCGCCATGTCCGCGAGCAAACCCGCCGACGGTTCCAACAGGGACAGCTTGGTTCCCGAATGTTAGTGTTATTACAGGAGCGTGGTTATTTTCCCAATTATCAAGTAAATTTTGAACCGGGTCTATGTTCCCATCGTCGTCATCCAAGCCCAAGAACCAGAATGTGAAATGCCATCTTTCACCCTGGACATGGTCCCATTGGGTTATGTCAATCCATGCGTGACGGCCCGGGCCATAACCAGGAGGGGGTAACACGGTAGATGCAGGTGGAGGCACAAGACGGTTTTCATCGATAGGAGTCCGTACGGCCCCGAATTCAACGTTGGATTCAAAGAATGCCCTTATAGCTTCCCTGCCCCCTGCGGCACCGAATGTGTCTTCCAATAGTTGTGTTATTTGGAGATATGATTGCTCGATACTGTTTACCATTGCCACATACGGTGGGCGAGCCAAGATTTCACTCTCCCAGCCGTCTGGGTCTTCGTTGACACTGTAGAGTGCATTTACCCCCGCAATGATTGGACGAGCCGTTGATTGTGTAAAGAACTCTAGGGGTTGCCTTTGCCTGTTGGTTTCCATTATAGGTGCCCATGATGTGTTGTTAACAAAGTCATCGGCAGGCCGCATTGGGATTGTCATATCGGCAAAAACGGTGTTATATATCACCATCACAGGAGGTGTGGACTCGTCCCAACGCCAGTAAACCCTGTCTTGGAAACGTGTGGAGTCAAGGATTTCGTATTCCAAGACAACCTCGAAACGTCGTAATCCAGATGGAAAGTCGGTATCACCATGCACCCATGATTGATATACCTCTTCCGAGTCGGCAATTAGTATTTGTTCGGTAGTTAGTCGATAGTGCGCACGGTCGTCATTCATACTTGGTTCGACTATGGCGTTGAACCGTCGTTCGTTTTGGTCAATCCACGTATAATCGAGAGGATTCATTCGTAATCGGTTCGCATCGGATGCCGCCGCATTGAACATGAGAGCCGTCATATGCCGCCTGTCGCCCGGTGATATGGCTTCTTCTAACATCCTGAAGACAACACCAGACAGGAAAAGACCGACGAATACGGCCGCGGTAATGAATATGAACAAAATCATCCCTTTGAACATCTTGAAGACCTGCATATATGGGTTGCCGCCGTCTTTGGATTTGTATTGGTTTCGTACCAATTGCAGGATTGTAAAGAATATCAACAGAACAATAGCGACGGACATGAGGGCGATAAAGACGTTTTGTACGAATTGACTGCCTAATATCATCATGACTATATTAGTTTCGCCCGCGGCAACCGTTTCGCCCGTAAGGTGACTGTTATCACCCTCGAGTGGGTCGACACCAGCCAACATTCGGAAGAGGTCCTCCATCACGTTCATGAACCGTGCAAGCCATGTCCAAAGCGAGAAGTACACAATTGCAATTCGGTCGGCAAAAGCAAAGAAGACCTCGGCAAAGAAGTTTCCAATGGCTTCGGCCGCGGCGGCAAGACCGCGCCTGATAAACCCCGACATTCCCCATATATCCATAGTACCAATCTATCACCCAAGGGGCAAGACCGTCAAACGAAAAGAGGGCAAATTAGCCCCCTTTTTTACAATATGTGGTAGGTATGCCAAATGAACCACTACCCCATCATGTGTATCATGAGGTCAACAGTTTTGACCGAATAGCCCCATTCGTTGTCGTACCAGGCGATGATTTTGACGAAGTTGGGGTTTAGCATAATTCCAGCGGTTGCATCGAAGATACATGTGTGTGCATCGCCGATGATGTCGCTGCTGACTATTGCGTCTTCGGTGTAGGCGAGGATGCCTTTCATTTCGCCTGTTGCGGCCTTTTTGACCTCGGCACAGATGTCCACCCAGGTGGTGCCCCGTTCCAATTTAACGGTCAAGTCGACGACGGAGACGTTCAGGGTTGGTACGCGGAAAGACATGCCAGTCAGTTTGCCCGCCAGTTCAGGCATGACCAGTCCGACGGCCCGAGCCGCGCCAGTTGACGATGGGATGATATTGCCGCCCGCCGCACGGCCGCCGCGCCAATCCTTTGCCGATGGGCCATCAACCGTTTTTTGTGTTGCGGTGATTGCGTGGACGGTTGTCATGAGTCCCTCGGTAATTGTGTATTTGTCGTGAAGAACCTTTGCGATTGGAGCCAAGCAGTTTGTAGTACAGCTGGCGTTGGAAACGATTGTTTCGGATGGTTTGTAGTTTTTGTGGTTAACACCCATGACATAGGTTGGTGTTTCTTTGTCTTTTGCGGGTGCGGTTATAACGACCTTTTTCGCGCCGCCTTTGATATGTGCCTGGCATGCCTCGGTCGTTGTGAACACACCCGTTGCCTCGGCGACGACATCCACCCCAGCCCGACCCCATGGAATTTGTGATGGGTCTTTTTCACCGAAGAAGTGAATTTTTTTGCCGTTGATTACAAGGAATTCTCCTTCAACCTTGACATCACCCCGAAATGTGCCATGCACCGTGTCGTATTTGAACATGTATACCGCGTATTCCAAATCCACGAATGGGTCGTTGATTGCGACCACGTTTGCGTCTTTTCGCGAGACCGCCTCGCGCAGGATTAACCGCCCTATTCGCCCGAAACCATTGATGCCAATGTTTACTGTCTTTGCCATATTGAATTTCTCCTTCCCTTTTCACGCAAAAGAGGCTATCATGCCTCTTTTGTATTATTTAATTGTAGCATATGGTTTGATTTAGTTCACATCACTTTCGATGATGTAGAGCATGTCTTCTTCGGAATAGATGAGGCCAATTCGTTTCACCATAAGCGCACGGAGGAAGAACAAGCCAGTTGAGAGTAATGCGCAAGCGATGGCGATGATGAATACCAATGCCCATATTACGCCAAGACCGTCGGTAAAGACCTCCAATGCAATCCATGTGCCGATAAACAACAGGGTCATAATCAGCGCGCAGACGCCGTAGATTTTTGACGGGGTGTGTTCGCGTGATTTTTCGCGGCGCATGGTTGGGCAACCTTCCGCACGTTTTTTGGCTTGGGCTTTGCGGACTTTTTGGGTGATTTCAGTTTTGCTGTATTCACTGGCAAATTCAAATTTTTTGATTTCAAATCCGACCCAGTGGTCCATTGTGCGGAGGAATTTGTTTTTGTTTGGCAATGCGACCAGAACATCCGCGGCGTGGCGGGAGAACAGAGAGATGTTTGCCTTGCCCGTGTATTCCCCGTCGATGTCGAACAGGAGGCTGGCCCCCCGTATAAAGAACCCACCCACGCGACGGCGCATTTTTTCGCGGCCGATTGCCTCGCGGTAGGCGTAGACAATGTTACTGCCGTTTTGGTATTCCTGGACCAGATTGGTGATAACGCCAACGGGGTTTAGAAGGTCGATGTCGGCGAGGATTACCACGTCACCCGTTGCGGCTTCCATTCCCGCGGTGACCGCGGCCTGTTTCCCGTAGCGGTCGTCGAAGTTTATGATGCGGAGGCTGCGGTTTTTCTTTGCCTCGGCCATTAGGATGTCGACGGACGTGTCCGTGCAACCGTCGTTGACCGCGATAATTTCATATGTTCCATTGGTTTCTTTGGCAATTTCTTCGAGCTCGCTTTTATATTTTGCCAGAACCTCTTGCAGGATTTCTTGTTCGTTGTAAATTGGCAACACCAACGATGTCTTCATGTGCATTTACCCCCATTTATTCTCTTATATCATAGACCTAAATCCCTTGTCCAATACTTTTCGGCTCGTTGTGGCATCAAATGCGCACGCAGGCCGAGCGTTTGGCCCGAGGGCGTAGCCTTGGGGGGGGGTTTTTACTTTTGTGTTTTTCTTTGGGGGGGGTTTTCCGCTCCGCCTGCGTTCCGATTCGGTTTTGCCCCATTGGGGCAAAACGCTCATCTAACACTTGGCTCCGCTCCTTTTCGGGCCAAACGCGAACAGGCATAGCCTGTTCGGCCCGAACTTTTATTTTGTGACGCATTAGACCTCCCCTGTGCTTTATCGTAGCATGGATGAATTTTTATGCAAGGGGGTTACTGACAAAAATGGTTTGCCCAGAACCACCAGTATATATATAATTAAAATAGCCTCTACACAAACTAAGGATGAGGAATTAATGGGGAACTTTCCAGATTTCGCGACGATGTTGGCAAATACTTTTGCCGAGGATTTGATGCAGGTCGTTACCTGGATTTTTTTGGTTGTTGCGACGTTGATTGTTCCGTTGGCGATATGGTTAGGGTTTAAGTTAGCAAAGGCAGGTGACCCGAATAAGCGGCGTGAGGCCAAGAAGCATATGATTAATGCGATTGCGTCGTTGATTATTATTCTGATTTTGATTGGGGCCATGCAAATCCCTGCCCTTTGGGCCAATATCGGTGATGGTGGCGGTTCAGGTGGTGGCGGGGGCGGCGGAGGTTCGGGGGCCGGTTGGACCCTGCACCCCAATGTCGTGCAGGCCGGCCAAAGCAGAACATTGCAGGTAACACATAACCGTGTTTTGATGACCGAGGCCACATTTACGATTGTATCGGGGCCAGGGACGATAAGTGGCAGCGAGTTCACCGCGGGAGCAACCCAAGGTGTTGTCGTGGTGTCCGTCAGCGTGCCCGGCCAGCGTGTTCCCAATATGAACATTATAGTGACAAATGAACATGTACCAGAGACCACCCCGCCAGGAGCCGGAGGGGGTGAGCCAGTTGGCCCAGTAGGCCCGCCCGCGACAATTGGAAACAATGGTGGTTTGACAAATGTGCCAGAGGAAGACAGACATTTGTTGGCCCGTTTGATATGGGCCGAGGCGCGCGGTGAGTATGGCCGCGGGTCGGGTGATGCATTAGACCCGTTGGTTGCGGTTGGTGCCGTTGTTGTTAACCGTGTTAAAGCGAATTTCGACCTGTTTACCCGTGACACGAATATCCGCGGGGCGGTGACCCGTGCGCACCAGTTCCCTTCCCCGTGGGCCAGCACGGGCGCGCACACCGCGGTTGACAATGATTTCCCAAACAACCGATACGTTCGTGCGGCCGATGCCGCGATTGCGGGTCGTGACCCGACGAACGGGATGCATATCTTTTGGACCCGTTGGTTGTGGGAGCGTGAGGTCAACAATAACTTTAGCGGGCAAACGTGGGTAGGTAGCGTTAACAACGTTTCGCGTACCCAGATTTACGAGACGGGCACCACGGGGCCATGGTCAACATCAGTTCCACAACGCGGAACCGCAGGCAACCCAGGGATTTTGGGTGAAGGTAACGTGTTCTTTCAGATGGTGCAATGGGATAACGCGATGGGACGGTCGTTGGCCGCGCCGATGAATTTTTCGTATGGTGTAGAGTTATTTCAAGTTGGGCCGATGTTAGCGAATACGTTTGCCGAGGATTTGATGCAGGTTGTTACGTGGATTTTTTTGGTCGTTGCGACATTGATTGTTCCTTTGGCAATATGGCTGGGGTTTAAGTTAGCAAAGGCGGGTGACCCGAATAAGCGGCGTGAGGCCAAGAAACATATGATTAATGCGGTTGCGTCGTTGATTATTATTTTGATTTTGATTGGGGCCATGCAAATCCCTGCCCTTTGGGCCAATATTGGTGATGGCGGCGGTTCCGGTGGTGGCGGGGGCGGCGGAGGTTCGGGGGCCGGTTGGACGATGCATCCGAATGTTATGCAGACGGGGACATCGCATGCGTTGACGTTGACGCATGGTGGTGTTGTGATTACCGATGCGACGTTTACCGTTGTGTCGGGTGGTGGGTCGATTAGCGGGAATGTATTTACGGCGGGGAGTACGGAATCGGTTGCCGTGATTTCCGTGAGTGTTCCAGGACAGCGGGTTCCGAATCAGCAGATTGTTATTACGCGAAATGAG
>Ga0131853_10000599_pt1 | contig 65012 bp, 61 predicted proteins | sample TergutLab28metaG_FD_92764 | JGI IMG/M metagenome (GOLD analysis project Ga0131853, IMG submission 92764) | Labiotermes labralis P1 segment gut microbial communities from Petit-Saut dam, French Guiana - Lab288 P1 (version 2) (version 2) | ecosystem: Host-associated > Arthropoda: Insects >... | reverse complement strand
TATTGCAAAACAGTTTCAGATCAGCTATAATACCCAAGGACAGTGGTGGGGCGTAGCGCAGTTTGGTAGCGCACCTGCTTTGGGAGCAGGGGGTCGCAGGTTCGAATCCTGTCGCCCCAACCAGCACGGAATCCGTGAGTCGATTATGTATCAATCGGTTCACGGATTTTCTTTTTTGCTAAAACAGTGTTTGTCCCTTACTTGTCCCTTATGCCCCAAGCTTCAGTTTCAGCGCATTACTTACCGCCTCACATGCCCGCGCCTGCGCCGTTTGAAATTGATGGGCATATATGTTCATAGTCGTTGTAGCGTGTGCATGTCCCAAAGCCGCTTGTACCGTCCTGACATCTAGCCCCGCATGAATGAGCAGGGATGCGTTGAGGTGCCGAAAACTGTGGAGTGTAACCTTGCGCAAGCCATGCTTTGCACAAAAGGCTCTGTAGAAGCGATCCGGCGCATCTGGGTAGATGTAGGAGCCATCCCATGCCGTAAACACTCGGTCAGTATCTTGCCATTTGTCGCCAAGTTTCGCGGCATATGTGCGTTGATATCCAAGGTAGCGCACAAGCAGGACGATTACCTCATCTGGCAATTTCAATGTACGAAGACTTGTTTTTGTTTTCGGAGTATCGGTATAGTGCCCTAATTCTTTTGATTGATACGCCGCCCGTTTCACAGACACAAGACTGCTGTCAAAGTCAAAGTCTTTCCACTCAAGCCCTAGTAACTCTCCTCGCCGGAAACCCATGTAGACTACAAGTGTCAAGAACACTACAAATTGTAGCTTTTCTTCCGACTCTTGATGAAGTAAGGTAAACAACTGTTCAACCTCTGGAAGTGTCAACATCTCCCGCGCTTTGCTATCATCACGAGGGAAGTCAACACCAACACAAGGGTTTCGAGAAACAAGCTGGTATTTGAGCGCATAACGGAAAACAACTGAAATTTGGGAAACATAGTGTTTGATCGTTTTTGTAGACTTCCTCTCGTTATGTAGCGCTACAACAAATCGCTGAATATCATGCAAGGTGATTTTATCAAGGCGTAAGTGCCCGATTTCGGCTCGGATACGCTTTTCAAGCCAACGAAAAGTCTGCATTGTACTGGCTTTGAGTTTGAGCTTCGCATACTCTTCAAACCATTGTGTCAAGAATGTGTCAAACTTTATCGCGCTCACAACCGCGCCGCCTCTGCACTCTTCTTCAAACAATATTGCTTGTCGCAATGCCTCTTTTTCCGCATTCCTCGCACTCATACCATCGGGAATACGCCATGTTTTCGTGGAATCTATTTGTTTGCCGTCTGTGGTGTAGCCGTTGGACACGCGGAGCAAATAGCTATTTCCGCGTTTTCTAATACTTGCCATAGGGTCGCTCTCCTTTCAGAAGCGACTTGGCAATCCTGTACCTATATTTTACCATTAGCAATCACCGGCGATCAAGTAATTTTCTAAGACCTTTTCATTGACTAGGTACTTTTTACCAGCCTTTACACTTGGGATCGTCCTTGTTAATACAAGTTGCCTGATAAAATGCTTTGGCAGACCAAAATGCGTGGCGGCTTCGTTTATGGTGAACATACGAAAACTAACATTCTCATTCATCATTCACCCTGCCCTTTCCACGATCATCCAATTCCCCTGCACCTCTTGCATCAGCAATTCAAACTGAGACACCTGGTGCGCCCTAGTGCGTGGATCGTAGTAACGTACCGTCACATAGATCGCCACCTGCTCCCCACACCGGATGAAGATTGGATTGACAAGTTCCAAAAATTCATACTCCACCTCGATCACCTCAAGCGCATTGCCTCGCACAAAGTGGGCGATCATGCTCTCGCTGGCAGTCGGGTACAGCGTGAAAAACTCCGTTAGAAACTGCATGATCTCATTCTGTGTATCCCCATCAATAGATGTATCCTGCGTCCTCGTGGGCAAGGTAAAGTCTGACCGCTCAAAACCACCGTGGATCGTGGGATTATGGGTAATCACGGCATTCCCGCCATCATCCACATGGACAATCACCATATAATACGAAGTGACCACATCCTCCCTTGATGTGGCCACTTCTCTTTGCACCAAGCAAGAACCTGCCCATTGAGATGATCCAGGGAGTTGCATTTGACCCCCACCATAAAGTTATCCCGGACAAATGACACCGTGCATTCTACTTTCCCTTTTGTCTGTCCACGATACGGTCTGCACAAGATGGGCTTAAAGCCATAGAACTCAGCAAAATCCTTAAATTGCCGATTCAGTGTACTGCTCTCTTGTTTGAGTAGCCGCTTGATGACCACTTGCTTCATGTTGTCGTACAGAATTTCTTCCAGGTAGCCATTAAAACCTCCAATTCTAAGTGCAAACCGATCAAGAGCTCGATATATTACTAAGAGTTTAGTCCTCGTTAGCACAAATATGAACAAATTATGAATTTTAATTTTCTTGCACTGTATCTCTCAAATTTGCAACTAAACATGCTTCATAAGCAAAGCATCATTATGTTAAATACGTAACATAGTAGCCTCTTGTTATCCATAACAAAAGGCTACTATGTTTTTTTCTGAGCTGGCTGGAAATGACGATTCAATGTGTGGGGATTTGCTTCATGCTTTGTTCAAAACCAAACTACTATGAGTCCTTAATATGTCAATTTTACATAAAACACTAAAAGTAAAATTGACTAAAATTTAAGACATTTTTTTGGGCTGTGCATGTCGAAATATCATGTTATACTAAGCATTCCTAAATTTTATTGTGCAACATGCAAAAACTCGATTAAATATGTCATTTTAACAGCGTGCCTGACAAAATATGAAAAGGAGATGGAAGTGAATGAAAAAGAGAACAAATCGAGGGATCAGTCTATTTTTAGCTCTATGTATGGTGCTCACGCTTTTGCCTGGAGTGGCGTTTGCGACGCCTGTGGCGGATGATGTTTATGTCGGGTCAGATGGGTATTTGCCCATTGATGATGAATATGATGACGCGGATGTGGCCGCTGACTACGAGTTGGACACGTTGGTCAGCGCGCTGGATGAATCCATCGGCGTAGCTGGGTTTGCAGAGGACTTTGGGTATTATGCGCCAGGGCATCCAGACGAGTATGAAAGAGGCGGATATACACTCAATGAAATTCGTGCGATGTTGCAAGCAGGCGAGGCCTCTGGCTTTGAAAGAGTATACAGACCTGATGGTAGCACCGCGACTTATTCAATTCTGGAAGAAGATTTGTTAGAAATTTTTGGGGAACCCGTGCCTGACTATGGCATTCAGGCTCTTAACAACTTCACCTATGCTGTAAGGCCAATACTTGGTGAAGGTAGGCTTTGTAGCGAAAGTATCGTCCTTGTTTTATTGGGTGATGGCTTTACGCCCGGCAATGAATATGGTCAGGTGGGATATTATCAAAATCCTGGTGAAGGAACTTTTTTGTACAGCGCCCATGAGTTTGCAGAAACGATTACAAGCATGTATCCATTTCGCTTGTTTAGTGATATTTTTAAGATTTATGCGGTTGAAACACCATCAACCCATCAGGGAATACAAGTTGGAAATGCTCCGCACCCAGGCACTTATTTTGGATCTTACTTAATAGCAGATTTTGATATACAGATGATGAGAACAGCACATGCGCTTGATATCTCAAACTGGATTTCTCCAAATGCAATTATGACCCAGGTCATTGCAAATATACGCAGACCTGCCGGAAGAGCCTTTTCCGTAGGTGCAGGTTATGAAAATAACCATTCAGTGGGTATTTCGACTAGGTACTTGGGATTCTATTTCCCTGGATATGGCCATATTAATTACATTCCCGGGTGGGATAGACCTGCATATCACCACATAATTGTCCATGAAATAGGTCATAACTTTGGTAGATTGTCAGATGAACATGCGAATATAAACCCTGTCTTAGGGCGTGCAAATGTAGCTCGTGCTACAGATACAGATGAACAGCTAAGGTGGGGCCATTGGTTGGGTCATGCAGGCATTACAAGACGAGTTCAACAGGCACCGGCAGGCTATATTTTCCCCTCCACAAATAATACTTGCTTAATGCAGGGCGCTACTGGGGGAGGTTCTTTTTGCGCGGTATGTCGTGCTGAGCTCACCAGACGCATGGCAATGATTAGTGGTGAAACATTTGAGGCGGGACGGCGCCCAGATGGGACAATACGTCCTGCAAGGCCTAATGTTACAGTAACATCACAGCATAATCGCATACTGCCTTATGCCTTCCATGGTAACACATCGCTTGAAACAATTACCATTTCCGACTCAGTTACTGAGATAGGCGATTTTGCCTTCATCGGCGCAAGCGGACTGGAAACAATCGTCAGTCATAGCACAGTTCCACAACAAATAAACGACACAACATTTGCCGGCCTGAATCGCGGAAACATTGATGTCATGATCCCATGCGGTACAACACAGACTTACATAGATGCTGGCTGGGGAGGTTTTAACCTTATAGAGTTCTCTTCAATCAGCCTAACACCATCAGGGGATCACATATTTCCGGCAGCAGTAGCGGGATACGATACGCAAGTAGCGCACAGTGTAACAGCGGAAAACACTGGAAGTCAAGCAACAGGCGTAATCACGGTTACATTATCAGGGGAAAACGCAGATAGCTTCACCTTGAATCGGACAACAATACCAAGTCTACCCCCGGGTGGGAGTGATAATTTCACAATTGCACCGATTGCTGGTCTTGCACCTGGACTGTATACAGCGACAGTGACAATATCTGATGGTGTGGATCTCACGGCACAGACATTTACAGTGCGTTTTGCTGTGCTGATCATGAATCACGGAGAGTTGGAGGCGGCAATCGCTGCGGCACCGACAGATAGAACAGAAGTAAGCTTATTCTTAGGTACGAGCTTTACAATGGATAACCAATTGAGAATAGAGTATGGGCGGCAAATCAGGTTAAGCAGTTATCCAGAGTCACATGTGCTTACTACAGCGGTAATGTCCCCCGATCCGCAACGCCACTTCGTTGTATCAGGTGATGGGAGCCACCTCACATTGGATCATATCGAGCTTGATGGAGTTTGGACACCAGATTCGATAGACGCATCAACCCCGCGCGGTGGAATAGAAGTTGAAAATGGTGCCAGTTTTACAATGAATGAAGGTAGTATTATAAGGAGGTGCTGGTGGAATAGCAGTGCCGATAGCGAAATCCAGATACTACGAGGTAGCGGAGTCCACATACGAGATATCGGTAGCACATTCAATATGACTGGCGGTAGTATTGCAGAGAATAAAGTAGCGGATTTTGATGGCATAGTGTTTATCGCTGGTGGCGTGCTTGTAAGTGACCATGGACGTTTTGAGATGACCGGCGGTAGTATTACAGACAATAAAGTAGCAGATTTTCCTGCCTTTTCGGCAAACACTGCTGGCGGTGTACTTGTGATTGATGGTGGTCATTTTGCAATGACAGGCGGCACAATTAGTAATAATCATGATATGCGGCGTAGTAACGGTGCCGGCGGTGTACAAACACATAGAGGAAATGCTAACTTCACGATGACTGGCGGCAGTATTACAGGCAATACAGCCGAAGGAACTCTGAGTGCTGGTGGCGTGCGTGTTGGGACAGTAGCTGATTTTTACATGAGGTATGGCACAATAAGTGGAAATACTTCTAGAGGTTCAGAAAGTGCTGGGGGAATAGGCATATATTCTGCTGGTGGGTTTAGATGGGTTGAGCTTTCTATTAATTCAGCCATAAATCCGGGAAATTCTAATTGGGCTATTGTAGAAAACAATACTGCAGAAGGGTCAATGTCTGCTGGTGGAATAAATATACAAAACGGTGGACAGCTCAGGACACTTGATAACGCTGGAATCCGAAATAATACTGCTACAGGGACAGCTTCTAGTGGTGGTGTGCGCGTAGGCAACGGCACATTTGATATGTTGGGTAGCATGATCACAGGGAACGAAGGCGCACAGGGTGGCGGCATACACATTGCAGCAGATTCTAGGTTTATCGCGCAGGGTATTATAGGTACAATCAATAGAAACGAGGCGCAATATGGCGGCGGAGTATGGGTTGCCGAATCTGGTGTGTTAGAAGTTCGCTCCCCGCAAGGGATCTTTTTCCAAGATAACAAAGCCACCCATGACGGTGGCGCTATCTTCACAGAGTGCGAAGACTACGCAAATATCATGCTATACAGAACAGAATTCATCAACAACAGTGCATCCAGATCGTTCCTACCGCCAACATATGCACTGGATCGGATACCAGCGGCGGACTTCCTAAGCACCAGCATACATAATCATCCGCTGAATAACTATGATATCAATTTTAGAGGAGTCGAACACGCAGTCACCTGGGAGTTATACGGCGGTACTTGGCCGGTTGGTGCGACTTATCAGACCGCAGTCACGCACAATGGCACGATCAACGCACCAGCAGGAAACCCGACCCGCGTGGGTTATGACTTCAGTGGCTGGAATGTCACATTCCCAATCACAAATGTAACTGCCATAACGACCATTACCGCACTATGGACAGCCGCCAGTGATACATTAGTTCACACCTGGGATGAGCTACGAACTGCGGTGAATGCTGTGCCTGCCAACGTGTCCACTACAATCCGCATCGCAGGCGACCTGACAACTACAGCTACGGCAAATCCTAATGTAATAACGATTCCAGCAAACCGAAACATTATTTTGGAAAGTAGCGAAACAAGCACAAATCGCAATATAGACATGCTAACTGCTACTTCTCGGCACTTCACAGTAAGTGGCCAATTAACGTTGGGCAACGGCATCACCTTGCGCGGTGGTGCAGATGCAACAAATGCAAACAACGCTGGTGGCGTACTAGTTACCTCTGGTGGAACACTTATAATGTTGGATAATAGTGTAATTCAATGGATCAATCGCACTGGTGTACATGCGGCAGATTTCGGTGCTGTAAATCTTTCTAGCACAGTGGCGGCAACACGTGCAACATTCATTATGGAAGGTGGCACAATTCAAAACAATTCAACGAATACAGGTGGGGGCGTCAGTGTATCCGCCAATGGATACTTTGTCATGCGTGGTGGCACAATCAGTGAAAACTCCGGTAGTGGCGTGCGTGTATCCACAGGTTCAAGCATTTTCATCATGGAAGGCGGTACAATTCAAAACAATGTAGCAAATCGTGGCGGCGGTGTAGGCGTAGGTGGTGGCAACTTCACCATGGAAGGCGGCACAATTAGCGGCAATCAAGCTACTGAGTGGGGCAGAGGCGGCGGCGGTGTAAATGTGTCTTGGCATGGTACATTTACCATGACCGGCGGTACAATTTCTCATAACACTGCACTCAGTGGCGGCGGCGTTCGTGTGGAAGAAGGGTCCTCATTCATCATGGATGGTGCTTCCGCCCGTATTGAATACAATACGGCGACTGATACAGGGGCACGTGGTGGCGGTGGTGGAGTCATCATTGGTGGCGGAATCATCTCACCAGCTTTTGGTACTCCTACCGCTTACCTCATTTCTGGTGAGATCAGCAACAACACTGCTCCCACTGGCGGTGGTGTGCTAATAGACGCAAACTCAGTCTTCACAATGACAGGTGGTACAATTAGAAGCAATACGGCGGGTCAAGGTGGTGGCTTGTATATTTCTGGTTCCGGCAGCGGTATCTCTACATCATTCACGATGAATGGTACTGCAGCACGCATTGAGGACAACTCTGCAACTGAACTCGTTGGTGGGGGCGGAATCTTCCAAAATCGTGGTCGCGTCAATATTATAGCGGGCGAGATTAACAACAATACCGCACCCAACGGCGGAGGTGTACGTGTATCAGCATTAGTATCAGCAGACGCTTTCACCATGACAGGCGGTGCGTTACGCAACAATAACGCGACAGCAGGTGACGGCGGTGCAATCTTTACAGGTGCATCTACTTTGACGGCAACTTCACTGCCTCTAAACTCCCTGCCGATGCTGATCATCTACAATGGTGTAATTTTTGAGGATAACATAGCATTTGCTGGGTGGGCTACTCCGCCAGTGAACGCCACAACAGCAACAAGAGTACTGGCAACATCGTCAAGTATAATCGGAATAAATCATCCACTAAATAATTTTGACATTAACTTTAGAGGCGGCGGCCTCACGCCATGGCAATGATTGATGTACAAGAGATAGTCGAGTCCTTTGATGTCATCCTACCAGATGCGGCATGTAATCTAATGGTACTAACAGGCAAACCTGGCTATGCAGAAGTAGTTGAACAAAAAATATGTAGATGTCCCACCCAAATTCCGAGACGCTGATATGCCAAATAAATAGATGGTAAAATGGATAAGTTCACTACAGGCACAGACGACTGACTATCAGATCCTAATAGAGTTATAGCTCGGGTTAGAGATTGCAGTTACATTTGTACAGGTTTATCTAAACAGCTTAGTAACTAAGAAAACGGGAGAGAGCCGAGCATAAGCTTTGCCCTCTCCTGTTTGACACAGGACACGAAAAGCTGAATCATTTGATGTAGTATTTGTGGTGCGGTAAAATACCGGGAGAGACGGGTCTCCCCTCATACTGCAAAAGGCTCCGATTATTTATCAGAGATCATCAATTTAAAGCGTTGGAACACCATTGCTCGTCTTGCACTCTTTGGGCGTATTTTTAGAAGCTAGTTAAAAATACAGGATTACCAAGCCGTGTTTTAATGTCTAATTGAATGTCAAAAACAGTTCCTTATTTGCCCCTTATTCTCTCAAAAAATGGCAAAAAGACACTTGCAATTGCGAAAGAGCATTGTCCGAATAACGTTGCAATTACAAGAGATTACGCGAAGGCGCTTTAGGTGGCAAGAGGTTCGTTTTAGAATTCGAATCCTGTCGCCCCCACCAGTACGGAATCCGTGAGTCGATTGTATATCAATCGGTTCACGGATTTTCTTTTTTGCTTAAACAGCGTTTGTCCCTTACTTGTCCCTTATGCCCCAAGCTTCAGTTTCAGTGCATTACTTACCGCCTCACACGCCCGCGCCTGCGCCGTTTGAAATTGGTGGGCATATATGTTCATGGTCGTTGTAGCTACATCTCCAACTACCGGACAGAGAATTCATTACTCAACCATCCATATAAAAACCCAGCGTGGGCAATCGCTCACGCTGGGTTTTCGCTTAAAAGTACGTATACCCAAACTTCTCTTTCGCTTCCATATAAGCAAACGCACGCGCAATCTCCGACGCCATCGCCTTGGCGCGATATTCTAGGATCTGCCGCCCTTTTTCCGCCGTAGCCTGTGTAGGATCCCCCCACACACCGTTGGGGCTCGCACGGAAGATGGAGCCATAGCTGAGATAAGGCTGAGGAACCGTAGGCCAACCTGCCTCCGCAAGCTCCATTTTCACCGTCTCCGGCGCTAGGTGGAGCATAATCGAAGTCTCCTCATCCCCCGCATGGATTTCGTACTGCCCCGGCACAGGAGACTCCACCGGGAACAAAGGCGGTACCATACCATAGTCCACATTCGCAACCATAAAGTCCGGATTATTGGTGGCATTCACCTGCCGGATAATGGGCGTCATGATGAAAATCCCACCGTGACATTGTAGCGTTGCCACCTTTTTGAAGCCCTGTTCTTTGAGTGACATCAGAATACTGGTAAGCATGTGATAAAAGTGATCCGGATCCATCCAAACCGTGCCTTTTTTCCCCGAGTTTTCCCTACAAGTGCTAATCGGCAAAGAGGGTAACAAAAACCCACCCGTCAACTCCGCAACACCCTTTCCAAGGGCGTTTGCAATGTACCAATCCGTACAGACCGGCAAATGGGGGCCATGTTGTTCGATGGAACCAATGGGTAAAATCGCAAGCTCCGGGTCAGCGCGTACAATTTCGTCCGCTGTCATTTGATAGGATAGCATAGAACCGTCCTCCTGTCTGATTATTTCACACCTTTGCTTGCGCTGTCTTGATCCAGATAGAGCTTCGCCCTTGGATGATTACGGAGCGAACTCGCCGGGCAATCCGTCGTAATTGGCCCATTGAGCGCCGCGTCAATGGCCTCTGCTTTGAGAGCTGTCGGCACCACAGCGATAACACTTGGTACGCCTAGGATATGGGACATTGTAAGCGTCATAGCATGTGTCGGCACCTCGTCCAGGGTAGCAAAACAACCATCATTGACTTGCTGTTGCCGGCTGGTTATATCTAAGGCAACAGCTTTGATTCTCTTTGGGTCTGCAAAATCTGCAACATGGGGATCATTAAATGCCAAATGCCCATTTTCCCCTACGCCAAGAAGCATCAAGTCCGGCGGATACTGGTCAAAGAGGGCAACGTATTCCGCCATCTTCTCCTCCGCGTTCTCCGGTGTGCACTCCAATAGATGCACCCCTGAAAATGGTTTGTGATCAAAGATATGCCGACGCAAAAAGTTCCCAAAACCAGCCGGATGGCTCGCTGGAAGCCCGATGTATTCATCTTGGTAAAATCCGCGAACCTTCGTCCAATCTAGCTCTTCTTCCAACAAGGCTTCCAGCATATCCCCTTGAGAGGGAGCCGCCGCGAAGATCACATTTGCGGCACCTTTTTCCGCGATTAGCCCACGAATTTGGTCTGCCACTTCTTTTGCCGCCGCTTTCCCCATCGCTTCCCTTGTGTCTGCAACATACACATCCAGTGCGCCGATTGTTTTCTTTATCATAATCCAAAGTCTCCTTTTTATTTCGTTTCTTCCTGACCGGCTCCCAGATAGGCCGCCGCAATGTCATTGTTTGCCAATAGCTCTGCCCCGCTCCCCTCATGGATTAGGTTCCCGTTCTCAATCACATAGGCGTAATCGCAGATGGCAAGCGATTTCTTGGCGTTTTGTTCAACCAATATTACAGTCACCCCGCTGTCACGAATGCGCTGGATGATGGAAAATACCTCTGCCACAATGAGGGGCGCTAAACCAAGGGATGGCTCATCCAAAAGCAACACTTTCGGCCTTGTCATCATCCCCCGCCCGATGGCTAACATCTGCTGTTCCCCACCGGATAAGGTGCCCGCGTCTTGTTTTTTCCGCTCCCTGAGACGCGGGAACATCTCATATTGCTCCTCAATGAGGCGCGCAAGATCTCGCTTGCTCCGATTGAGATAGCCGCCGATGCGCAGATTTTCTTCCACTGTCATACCAACAAATATCTGCCTGCCCTCTGGGACTTGGGTGATACCGGCGGCTGTAACCTTATGGGGCTTTTTCGCCAGAGGTTTTCCATCGTAGAAGATCCCGTCATCCCGCCGCACCATGCCGGAAATGGAGTTTATGATGGTACTCTTCCCGGCACCATTGGAACCAATGATGACTGTAATCTTACCAGGCTCCGCGTTCATGCTAATGCCGTGGAGCGCTTCGATTGCGCCATAATAGGCATGTAAATTCCGTAATTCTATCCCTGCCATCATCAGTCCTCCTCTCCCAGATATGCGGCGAGCACGTGGGGATTGACTTGAATCTCACTGGGTGTCCCCACAGCGATGGTCTGACCGAAGTTTTGCACATGGATCTCCTCACAAAGACTCATGATGAGATCCATCCGATGCTCAATAACCAAAACCGTCAGATCATACGTTTCCTTAATAAGCCGGATGAAGGCAATCAGCTCCAACACCTCTTCCGGATTGAGTCCCGCCGCAGGTTCATCTAGCAAGAGAAGCTTTGGACGCCCCACAATCGCACGGGCGATCTCTACACGGCGCTGTACACCATAGGACAAGTTATTGGGGCGAAGCTTGGCATACTGACCGAGATTCAAAACCTCCAGACAAGCCTCCGCTTCCGCCGCGATCCGCCGCTCTTCTTTCCACCGCCGGGGTGTGAGGAAGAGGGCTTCTATGATGCTATACTTCCCCGCATGATCTAAGCCGACCTTAACGTTATCCAATACAGAAAGACCGGTGAACAGGCGTGTGTTCTGGAACGTGCGGGAGAGGCCAAGCCGAGCAACCTCTATTTGTCCCTGCTTCGTCACATCTTGACCCGCAAATTCGATGGTACCGCTGTCCAAGGGATAAATGCGGCTGAGAAGGTTAAATATAGTGGTCTTCCCCGCTCCATTTGGACCAATGATGCCTTGAATCCCATAGCGGGGCACATCAATACTAAAATCCTGTACTGCTTTAACGCCGCCGAAACTTTTGGATATCCCTTCTACTCTTAAAACGCTCTCACTCATTGTCTCGACCCTCCATTATCCGGCAGACGCCCATTATCCGATCGTCGCCTGATCCATCCAAAGGAGAGTTCCCGCTCTCCCAAAAGACCCGCTGGACGGAAGTTTAGAAGTACAATGATAAGAAGACAGTAGAGGAGCACACGATAAGACTCCATACTCGTACCAAAAATGGTAATCCCTCTGAGTAGAGACGGCATCATCTTAAGCCCAAAGGCCGCAATCACCGCCCCGGTGAGACTGTTTGTACCACCGAAGAAGAGGAAGATCATCATCTCCAAAGAGAGATCCCAGCCAAAAACGGTATTGTCAATATAGCGGGCGCGGAGTGCAAGTATAACCCCCGCAACCGCTCCGATGGCGGCGGCTAAGACATAGGTCTTGATCTTCAGCTGATAGGCATTGATGCCAAAACTCTTGGCGGCGGTCTCATCATTTTTCTGCGCCATATTCATCCTGCCAAAGCGGGAATACTTAAAGTTGCGAACGCAGAACACGATCACCGCTGTGATAATAAAGGTGTAGAGGAGTAGCATGATGGGCTCCACTCTGGGAATCCGCGTAAAGCCCATAGCACCCCCTGTCCAGGGGCGAAATACCACCAGAAGTGCCGTGATAGCCTGCCCCAGGGCGATACTCATCAGGGCAAAGTAGTCTCGGCGGAGCTTAAGGGTTAAGAGCCCCACACCCCAAGCTAGGAGACAGCTTACAACAATACTCAGGGCGGCGGCCACTAAGAGCGGCATCCCCGCAAAGTGCCGTAGCATAAAGGTAACATACGCGCCAATACAGAGATAGGCCGCCTGACCAAGGCTAAACATACCGCCCAGACTGGTCAAAGCAAACACACCCGTCACAGCGATAACCGCAACGAGAGATTGGATCACGAGGCCAATTTGATATGCATTCATCCGATCGCCCCCTTACACTTTGTCTTGGGCAAATCGACCTGCGATGCCCTGAGGACGAACCATCAAGAAGACCAGCATGATACCGAAGAGCAAGAGGGGTGCGATCTCTGCGCCGAAGTAGAAAATGCAGATGATCTCAATAATCCCCAGCATAATCGCCGCAAAAATAGTCCCGCTGAGACTCCCCAAACCGCCGATGACGGAGGCAATCATGCCTTTTAACATAATACTCGGTCCAAGCGCTGGGAAGACAGAGTATTTCACCCCAAGCATAAGCCCCGTAATCCCTGCCAAAAGCCCCGCGATGAGCAAGGTTGTGGTGATAAGCTTTGAGGAGTTAATTCCCATGAGCTGGCTCACCCTGGCGTTAATGGAAACCGCTCGGATAGCAAGTCCCATACGGGTGCGCTCAATCAGGAATACCAGCCCGATCAAAACCACCACAGAGATTGCCAAAATGGTCATGTCTAACCTTGAAAAAGTGACACCGAGGAATGTGGCAGTTGGTGTCTCAAACAGAGGGTTAAAGGCAAACATCATGGTACCCCAGTTGGCGATCAAAACTTGCTCAATGAACATGGCAAAGGTAATCGACATGAGGAAGAAAAACAGCCGATCCGCATTCTTTGTCCGCAGACGGTAGAAGCCGAATAGATCTACCAAGAAGGTAATCACCATACCCGCAAAGCAGGTAAAAATAACCGTGACCCAGAAAGGCGGCGTTGGATTGATATTCGCTTGGAACAAAAAGCCCGCATAGGCCGCGGCACTCACCACACCGCCGTGGGCGAGGTTTGAAAATTTCAATACACTAAAGACCAGCGCAAAGCCCGCGCCGAACAAGGCATAGACTGCACCGATGGAAATGCCATTGACAATCAACTGAACACTCAATACATTCACCCCATCTAAAAACGCTTACGGTGAGGAGGAGGCAAACGCTTCCTTCCTCACCGCATTAGAAAACAACTTATAGGCTGTGCATATTATTCCAGACTAGCGAACGTCTCTTTCGTATACGGTAACAGATGTGATAATCTCAATCCCGCCGCCCGGAAGATGTCTGCCGATGAACAAAGGCATCCCAGTTGGACGATGGGTGGCAGGATCAATGCTGATCAAGCTGGTTGAACCTTGTACATTTGTAGTTCGATTTGCCAAAATGTCCCGCACTTCCGCGCCGTTCGTCGGATCATCTGCAAGACGGAGGGCATGTGCCAATACCATGGTGGCATCCCAACCGAAGCCAACGTTACCAACCCAGAAATCAACGCCTTCTTCCTCTTGATAGCGAAGGACGAGTTCACCTGTTTTCGTGCTGAAGTCAGTTTCGTCATAGTTTGAGATAAAGTACACTTGGCTTAGATCTTCGCCAGGCATAAGTACTGCAAAGTTCGCACCCAATGTGTTGGCGCCCAGGATGTAACCTGTGAATCCAGCTTGGCGGAGTTGCTCTACGATCATTCTCGCTTGGACAGCAAAGTCAGAAATGTATACCGCTTCCGGATTCGCTTGAACAACACGGATCGCTTGTGCGCTCACGTCTGTATCTGTCCAGCTAAAAGTTTCTTCTACGAGCACTTGGCCGCCGTTGGCTTCTACATAGCGGATAAATGGCTCTGCTTGGCTCACCGCAAATGCGTTAGCACTGTTGTAGATGGTTGCAAAAGTGGTAAATCCTAGCTCATTGATGGCAAAATCTGCCATTGCACCGGCGTGGATCATACTGCTTGGCTGTGCAAGGAACATATATGGGAAAGGCTCCCCTGTGTCTGGGTTCGTTGTTGCCGCTTCGTCCATGAAGTGACCTACAACCGGAATCTCATCTTCCGCAGATAGCTCCACCCACGCCAAAGCAATGTTAGATAGCGGCGGCCCCACAATCGCATGGACGCCGATCTCTTCTACCAGTCTACGGTATGCGTCAATACCTTCGTTGGGATCTGTTGCGTCTAGGACATGGAGTTCAATCTCACGCCCATTGATGCCGCCCTCTGCATTGAGCGCTTCAACCGCATAAATGACACCACGGGCATTCGGGATACCGGCAATCGACGCGCCGCCGGTCAAATCTTGGATTGTCCCAATGATAATCGGTCCATCGCCGGAGGCTGTTCCGCCTCCACCACCACCGCCGCAAGCGGCTAGACCAAGTATCAATACCAAAGCCAGGGAAAGGGAGAGCCATCTTTTCATATTCTTCTTCATACATACTCCTCCTAAATTTATTGATCACTTTTTGAGCCGGTGCTTCTCTATAAAAATGCCGTTTCCTCGGCAGGGAAGCCAGATATAGAACACACGGAAAATTTTAAGAAATTTTCTATCAAAAAATCATACCAAACTTATCATTTTCAACAACAATCTCTAAAACAAAACATCTCACATGTCACATTTTGCATAATGTACTCTGATTTTACTCGCTTACTCTCTTGCTGTCAATAGATTCTTGCGAAAAAATAAAATTTTTCCACCTGAATTTCCATTAGATTTACTAAGAAAATTTCTCAACTACATTCCTTTCTATTTTCTAAACGCAAAAATACCGCTTGCACATCAGCGCAAGCGGTATTTTATAGGCCGTGCCTTTCATAAAGACTTACAAATTCAAATCCCGCACAGATTCCCGCTCCACAAGGCGGGGTTGCAGATTCATATTAATCGCCGTTCCCCCGCTCCCCGTGCCGCCGCTTTGCATCCGGTCAATCAGCATAAGCGCCGCAAGCCGGCCTGTTTCATAAGAGGGGCAGTGAATGGTGGTAAGGGCCGGAACAAATGTACTTGCAAAGGGGATATCATCAAAACCCATAACAGATACATCATCCGGAACCCGGATCCCCTGTCCGTGAAACCCTTGTACAAGACCGAATGCCATCATATCGTTCATACAAAACACAGCGGTCGCATCACAGTTTGTCTCTACAAAGCGTTTTGCAATTTCGCTCCCCACCGCTTTATAGCTCTCTTGCTCTGTGACTTCGGTATCGTCTGAAATAAAAACCAAACTCTCATCCATCTGTATCCCGAGGCGCTTTAGCTCCTCGCAGTATCCTTCATAGGTCCGCCTGCGTGTCCATCTTGTTAGCTCCTTCGAGGCAAAGGCAATCCGTCTATGCCCCTTTTCATGCAGATACCGAACCGCCATTTGAGCACCTAACTTTGTGTCAAAGTGAATACTGTCACACCCCGGGACATCCACATACTGATCCAGTTGTACCGCTGAGACCCCTTGGGCGATCAAGGCGGAAAGTACAGAACTCTCTTCATTGAAGGAAGAGATAATAACCCCTTTCACACGCCTCGCATGTAAATCCCCAAGAAGCCGCTCCTCCAGTTTCGGAGAATGCTGAGAGTTGCAGAGCATAAGCCCAAAACCTTTCTCCAAACAGACCGCACTAATCCCCTCAATCGTTTGGGTATAGTAGGGGTTCGTCAAAGTCGGCACAATGAGCCCAATCGTCCCAGACCCTACACGGGGCTGTTTACTGGTAGAACTCGGCACAAAAGAAAGCTCCCGCGCCGCCTCTTCCACTCTCTGCCGAAGCTCCGCAGATACCGGATACTGAGAATTACTGAGTACCCTGGAAGCCGTGGCTACTGAGGTTTTCGCCAAAGCCGCTACATCTTTAATTTTCGTCCGATTTTCCTTCGCCATATTGCATTTCCTCGTTTCTATCGTAGGGGCGGCCATCGGCCGTCCGTTGTTTGATGATTGGTGGCAGTATTGGAAGAGCGGACGGCCAGTGGCCGCCCTTACAGCCGTTCCCCCGTATTAAACATCCGAATATTCCCATCCGGACAACGATTATAACACATCCCGCAAGCCACACAACGCGCCGGATCAATGATAATCTGATTCGCCTCATCATACGTGACCGCAAACTCACAGCAGAGATCCGCGCACACACCACAACCCTCTCCGCATCCACAACGCAAACAGCGGAGCGCCGCCGCTTTGAGATTATCAGCGGTCATACCCAAGTGTTCTACCTCTCTGCTCACAAGTACATCCGCCGCTTTCACAACAGGACGTCCCACCGGTCTCCCCTCCGAACGGGTAGCGATTGCCACACCCCCTTGGTCAGCTTGCTCCCGGAGCTCCAACAAGATAGCGCGAATAGACACCGCCCGATCCCCGCGTCCCCGAACACAAGCCGTCTCACAGGGAGCAGGGCAATCAATACAATGCTCACTTCCAGAGGCAAGCTCCATCGCACGTGTCATATCACCCTCCGACACACGACGAAGCACAGCCTGGATCTCTACACTTTTCGGACAAACCGCCATACAAGCGGCGATCATATCCGGCTTTATCACTTCCGCATATCCCCGATACAAGGTAAGTTCCGGCGCAGACTTCACCGCCGGAATCATTTGATCCCGAATGTCTCTGAGACTCGTATGCCCATGGGCGTGGAGCCAAGCCTTTGTATCCGCAATCACATCCTCAATGAAGTTGTAACCGCTGATCAAGGTCTCCGTGCAGATGCCAATCAGATCCCCGCCGCACATCGCCATCTGGAGTGCGTCCTCCGCCGTTTTGATCCCCCCTGTCGCCAAAATCGGCATATCCGGACCGCCGATTCTACGCATCTCAAAGGTATCCCTCTGGGCAAGCGGCTTAAGCCAAGCGCCGCATAGACAGGCCATCCCCACCTCATCTTGCAGATGGATGGTGGAACGCCCCGGATTCTCCAAATCAATGGGCGGCATACCCAAACGATTCGCCGTACCGCTCACCGCGTCTGCCCCCGCCAGATAGGCCGCATGGGCAACGCGTCCAATGCCCCCACCCTCCGGTGTGAGCTTCACAACCAGCGGAATGCCTAGCTTTGCCTTGATCGCCCGCACCACTTCTGCCACGGCCTCTCCGCTCTGCCCCATACTAGCTCCCGTACTCTGGGCGATTGCCGACTTGTCTCCCGCTGTGGTTTGTACATTGAAAGACATATTCGGACAACACATGTTAAGTTCAATCATATCCGCCCCGGAAGCCTCAAATCCCAGTGCCATATCTACCCAGCCCTCTATACCAAGGTCACCGCTGTAGGTGATATTCGCCAGCAAAATCACCTCTTTGACGCTTTTCTTCCCGGCCTCCATCAAACGTCTGCCCTGATCATAGGTCAGTCGTTTTTCCGCAGTAAAGCCCAGGGCATTATATTCCGGAAACAAGGCATAACGAGGATAACGGCTGATATAAGGAGCCGGCTCAACAGAAAGCTTCAAACTAGCCGCCGCCCAGCCTGCCCGCTCGATTGCCACAAGCTGTTCCACTGTACGCGTCGTGGGTCCCGATGCAACAAAAAACGGATTCTTAAAGGTGATTCCTGCCACTTCTACTGGAAGGATAAATCGCTCACTCATGGTATATTCCCCCGCTTTCAAGTTCTGTCGAATTCAAATAAATAGTACGCCACAAAAAAGAAAAAGTCAACGAAAAGGCAGAAAATTTCACAGAAATTTTTTCTTTCCTCGAAAGAGGTATTGAAATTTACTTGAGATCGTTATATAGTGGTCTCATCAAACTAAGGTTACCAACTATAACATCACCAGAAGAAAGTAGGGAGCGACATTGCGTAAAATTAGACTAGACGACCTCAAACAATTTTGTAAAGCTTCTTTAGAGCACGCCGGCATGAGCCTAGAACATGCCGACATCACGGCGGAAGCTTTGAGTGAAACCGACGGCTACGGTACCCATTCCCACGGCACAAAGAACCTGCGTAATTATATCAAAAAGGCTCACGCCGGCGGAATCGACCTTGGGGCAGAGCCTGTCATCACAAAAGAAGGACCAGCTTTTGCTGTAATCGACGCAAAAGAGGCCATCGGCATGGTACCCTCCGTCATGGCGATGAAACTGGCTTGCCAAAAGGCAAAACAAACCGGGATCGGCATCGTCACCGTGACAAACAGCTGTCACTTCGGCGCAAACGGCTATTACGCAAACCTCGCCGCAAAAGAGGGAATGCTGGGTTTGGTGTTCAGTAACGTAGATCCCAATATGAACGCACCAGGCGCCCAAGCGAAAGCAATCGGAAACAATCCCATCGCATTTGCTTGTCCGTCCAGAACCTTTCCATCTGTCTTCCTAGATATCGCACTGAGTAACGTAGCTTCTCTAAAAGTATTCCAAGCCCGTGCAGACGGACGGAAAATCCCTGAGACTTGGATCGTAGACAAAGACGGCCTTCCCACAGATGATCCAAGTAAGTACCCGGATGAAGGCGCCATGCAACCCATGGCCGGACACAAAGGTTATGGCATCGCGGTGCTCGTAGACGCCATCACAGGCGGTCTATCCGGCGGCGCAACCAGTATGAGCGGTGTCATCACAAGCTGGGTGCTGAACCTAGCCACACCAAACCAAGCTTGCCACACCTTCCTCGCCATTGACGCCTCCCAATTCTGTGACGAAAGCGAATACGCCGACCGCATCGAAACCATGGCGACCGAACTGCGGGAACTCCCCCGTGCAAAAGGATGTGAGCGCATCTACCTCCCCGGCGAAATGGAGTGGGAGCGCTATCAGAAAGCAGAGAGAGAAGGCATCTCCCTACCAGATGACCTCCTAGACTCCCTACTGGGCTTGGCAGACGACAGCAACCTGGTCTTGCCCCTCATGGACTAAGACAGAAAACCGAAAACAGCAGGCTCCGACATATACTGTCGGAGCCGCTTTTCATAGAACGACAGAAATTCACAGAAATTTTCTATCAAAAATCTCCTTTCATTTGATGTTTATGTCAATTTTCTTTCAACAATTCATGAGTTACACCAAAAATGCACTACAACTATTGCAGGACAGAACAAATACATGGTATGATGCAGATGCACTCCGAAAGATGTGAGTAGAAAATTTTCTATCACTTTCTTCAAAGTGCCTGCCCAAGAAATGAGGCGTCTTTATGATCGAAATTGCAAACTTCTCCTTCCTCTTTTTGATCTTGATCTCCTTTTTGCTTGTCCGTTTCGGCTTTGACTCAAAAGCCTTTGATTATATCCCAAAAATTCTATTCACACTGTCTTATCCGGCGCTGGTTCTCCTCTCCTTTTCGGTAATCGACAGTGACATGTACACCCATCACATCGTGTATACTGTCGTCTTCACTGTCGTCGCCACAACACTTCTCTTTCTCCTCTCCTACCTCGCCCTCCGGCGCTATCGCAAGGCGGATCGGAAGGAAATCATCATTTTCTATGTGATGATCGGCAATGTTACCTTTGTCGGACTGCCTTTTATCGCCTATTTCTTCGGCGCATTCGGCCTCAGTTTCGCCATCCTCCTCGGCATGATACAAGACTTCTTCATCTGGTCTTTGAACTATGCCCGCTTCTCTCGGCGAGGTAGCCTGAAACAGGCCATGAAGTCCTTGTTAAACCCCTGCTTCCTCGCTCTAATCATCGGCTTAATCCTAGCTTTCACCCCCCTCTCACTGCCTGACTTCTCAAGGCTTCCCCTCCAGCTCCTTGCTGATTTGACCATTCCACTGGCGCTTCTCTGCATCGGGAGTTTGCTTGCACAAAACCGCGACGCTCTCAAGCAGATAGACCGCGATGTGGTGCTCGCCGTTCTAATCAAAACCTTTGCCATCCCTGTGCTTGCCTTTGTGATCCTACGCTTAATCGGGATCGAACGCACATTGGCCTTACTTTCCAGCTTCATCCTCGGCTTACCGGCGCCTTTGTTGTCTATTTTGTTCTCCAAGCAGTTCGATCAAGACACGGCCTTTGCAAATGTGCAGTTCGTCTGCTCAACCTTGGCTTTTGTCCTTGCCTGCGGGGTTCTATTCCTCTTACAGGCCGGAGGCATCTTGATTCTCAGCGGCACATAACACGGTTCATCACACAACATACAGGAGGGGTTCAATCATGGAAAAGGTAAAAGTACTCGTAGTAGGCGCCGCATTCTGCGGGGATCTGCATATGGAGGCATATCAAAGGAACATGGCTCTCGCCGAAGTCGTGGGCATCTGTGACAAAGATCTGAGCAAGGTAGAAGCTCTCGCCAAAGCCTATGGCATCACAAACTATGTAGCCTATGATGACTACGAAACAGCAATTAGGGAGTCTGCTTGTGATGTGGTTGACATCTGTCTGCCAAACTTCCTGCATCATCCCGTTGCCATGTATGCCTTCGCCCAAGACAAGCATGTCATCTGTGAAAAACCCCTTGCGCTAAGCGTAACAGACGCGAGAGAAATGGTCGAAGCGGCAAAAGCGGCAGGCAAAAATCTCTACTACGCCGAAGACTGGCTATTCGCCCCCTCCATTATGCGCGCCATGGAGATCATCGAAGAGGGCGCCATCGGTGATGTACAGTTCATCCGCGCCAGAGAAGCTCACAGCGGTTCTCACTCTCCCTTTGCACAAACCATCGCCTATTGCGGCGGCGGCTGTATGATCCACTTGGGGATCCATCCCATTGGCCTGGCTCTCGCCATGAAAGACAACAAATGGCTCAGTGTATCCGCCACCACCTCCGGCGGCGGCGAAAATAATCTGCGCCATAAAACTATGGAAGGCGAAGACTGGGCCTCCTGTAATGTAACCTTCACTGACGGAACTGTCGCCCTCTTAGAAGCAAACTACATCACAGTAGGCGGCATGGAAGACGTCATCAACTTCTACGGCACCAAGGGCTGTCTCCATGTAGACATCGGCTTTTCCTCCGCCGTATCCTGCTTCTCTGTCCCCGGTATGTCCTATACAGTAGAGAAAGCGGAAATCACCACTGGCTGGTCAAAACCGGCGGTGGATGAGAAATATAACCTGGGCTACGTAAGTGAAATCCGCCACTTCATGGAATGCGTCAGAGACGGCGTAGAAGCCCGCGTAGGCCTACGCGGCGAGGACGGTTTGGAAGCCTTGAAGCTGATCGAGGCGATTTATAAGTCTGCAAAAGAGGGTGTTACAGTACGGAATCCCCTGTTTGCAGAGTAGTTCAGATCAATAAAAGAGAGGCCTTCACCCTTTTGGGACGAAGGCCTCTCTTTTATTTGTGGTTTTCTTATTCTGTGCGCTCATGCGAATGAGTCTTTGGATCGTCTACTAATCCCAGTAAATAATCAACACTAGTACCATGAAAGTGTGCAAGCTTTATCAAAACACTGGTTGGGATATCTACATCACCACGCTCGTAGTTGCTATAAATCCTCTGACTGCACTGCAAATAATCTGCTATATTTTGCTGGGTTAAATCTCTATCTTCTCTCAAATCTCGTATTCGCTGATACATGATACTCACCTCATCAACATTATGCCTCAGCGAAAAATTCGCTATTGCATTTTAGCGAATTTTTCGCTAAAATGTCTTTGAGGTGATTATATGGAACAACCAAAGACATGCCAGACATGTAAGCACTTTCGCTTACATTATATTAAATTCGGGAAATCATATCGCGCAATCAACTATGGACATTGTGTTTATCCTCGACGGAAAAAGCGAGAAACTGAAAGCCCCGCCTGTGAACATTATTCTAAGAAATAACAATAAAATATTACCAAACTATCTACACTCTCACCGTTCTCCCCTCACCCCTTGACCAAACTTCACTAGTATGATATACTATCCAAAAATCGTTCCTGAGGCCAAGCCCGTAGATTCTACGCGCAAGGCAAAAGGTGCCGCATCTCTCAAGGGAGTCCTGTATCTATAGGGCTATCCGATCTATTCGAGACATCCATGTGCGCCTTTCGGGGCGCACATTTTATTTTGGAGGAACCCAAACTATGGAAACAAGAGTCGTTATCATCGCAATCATCGTAGAAGACCCGGAGAGCGTCTCCGCTGTGAACAGTCTCTTACACGAGTATGCAGAGTACATCATCGGCCGCATGGGACTCCCCTATCGCGCTCGGAATATGAACATCATCAGCGTTGTACTCGATGCCCCCCACGATGCGGTCAGCACCCTCTCCGGCAAAATCGGCAGACTAAAAGGCGTCTCCGCAAAAACGGTGTACTCACGATGAGGGCGCTAATTGACAAGCTGGCAACCGAGCAGATCCTCACCGCGAATGAGCTCAAAGCGCTTCTATTCTGCGATGAGCCATATCTCCATACCCGCGCCCGCCAGGCAAGAGAAGCGGTCTACGGCAAGCAAATCTTCATCCGGGGACTCATTGAGTTTACAAATTACTGCAAGCACAACTGCTATTACTGCGGCCTGCGGCGAGACAACACCCAAGTTTCCCGCTATCGTCTCAGTGAAGAACAGATCCAAAATGCGTGCCGCACAGGCTATGATCTCGGCTTTCGCACCTTCGTCCTACAAGGCGGAGAGGATCCCTATTATACAGACGATGTCCTAACAGACCTCCTCCGCAAAATCAAAGAGACCTATCCCGACTGCGCTATTACCCTCTCTATTGGGGAGCGGAGTTATGAGAGTTACAAAGCCCTCTTCGATGCCGGCGCTGACCGCTATCTGCTCCGCCACGAAACAGCGGACGAGGCACATTATGGCATCCTTCATCCCTCCCACATGTCTCTAGAAAGCCGGAAACAGTCTCTGCGGGACTTAAAGGAAATCGGATTCCAAGTGGGCTGTGGATTCATGGTGGGCTCACCTGGGCAAACCTTAGACCACATTGTGGGTGACCTCCTTTTCATCAAAGAACTCGACCCCGCAATGGTGGGCATCGGCCCCTTCATCCCTCACACGGCCACACCTTTCGCCGGTGAGCAAACCGGGGATCTGCATCAGACCCTAAACGCCCTAGCTATTTTGCGTCTGATGAAGCCAAACCTGCTCCTCCCCGCTACAACAGCCCTGGGTAGCATCCATCCTGAGGGACGAGAGTTAGGTATCCTAGCAGGTGCCAATGTGGTTATGCCCAATCTCTCCCCCACTGAGACCCGCAAAAAATACCTCTTATATGATAACAAGATCAGTACCAACGATGATCCTAGATATGCCAGAGACCTCATCGACCAGAAAATGCAAAAAATCGGCTACGAAATCGTAACTGCAAGGGGGGATTATATTGCCTAATCATCAACTGAGCGCATCAAAGTTTATTGACCATAATAAAATTATGTCTACTCTAAAATGGGCAGATGAAAACAAACATAACAAAGAACTCATCACCCAAATCCTAGAAAAAGCACGAGCGCGAAAAGGCCTAAACCACCGAGAGGCTTTGCTCCTCCTCATCGCCGGTGAGCAAGACGAGCTGTTCGCCTTAGCAAGACAGCTCAAAGCCGAGTTTTACGGAAGCCGGGTTGTCCTCTTCGCACCCCTCTACCTGTCTAATCACTGTGTAAACGGCTGTGTCTACTGTCCCTATCACGCCGGAAACAAAACTATGACACGGAAAAAGCTTTCCCAAGAGGAAATTGAGCGAGAAGTCATCGCCTTGCAGGATATGGGACACAAACGCCTCGTCATCGAAGCGGGAGAGCATCCTGTCCATGCGCCCATTGACTATATCTTAGAGTCTATCAAGACCATCTACAACATCAAGCACAAAAACGGCGCGATCCGCCGGATAAACGTAAACATTGCCGCCACCACCGTGGAAGATTATCAAAAACTCCATGCCGCAGGCATCGGAACCTACATCCTCTTCCAAGAAACCTATCACAGAGAAACCTACGAAGCTCTCCACAGAGCAGGCCCAAAAGCCTCTTATGATTGGCACACAGAGGCCATGGATCGCGCCATGCAGGGCGGACTTGACGATGTGGGTCTCGGCGTATTATTCGGTCTAGCGGACTACCGCTACGAATTCACCGCCATGCTCATGCACGCCGAGCATCTGGAATCCACCTATGGCGTAGGCCCTCACACCATTAGCGTCCCCCGGATCCGAAAGGCAGAGGGAATCAATACCGAAGACTTTGCCCACGGCCTCGATGACGACACCTTCGCCAGAATCATCGCTTGTCTCCGCATCGCCACCCCTCATACCGGCATCATCGTATCCACCAGAGAAAGCGAGGATTGCCGGAAGCAAGTACTGGACGTAGGCGTCTCCCAAATCAGCGGCGGCTCCCGCACCAGTGTGGGCGGATATGGCGAGGCGGAGCCCATCCCTGATACCGAGCAGTTCACAGTCAGCGACAACCGCACTTTAGCTGAAGTCGTACAGTGGCTCATGGACATCGGTCACATCCCCAGCTTCTGCACCGCCTGTTATCGAGAAGGCCGCACCGGCGACCGCTTCATGGAGCTCTGTAAATCCGGCCAAATCCAAAATTGTTGCCATCCCAATGCGCTGATGACTCTAGAAGAGTATCTGCTGGACTACGCAGAGGAAGATACTCGTTCCCAAGGTGAGGCACTCATCAAAGAAGAAATACAGCACATCCCAAGTGAGCGTATGCGCACACTGGTCTCCCATCACTTAGAACAAATCAAAGCAGGAAGCAGGGATTTCAGAGTATGACCTCATCAAAGGAAGCGCCCCGCAGTGAGCGGCTCCACATCGGCATCTTCGGCAGGTGCAATGCCGGGAAATCCAGTCTCCTAAACGCCATCACCGGACAGGAAATTGCAGTTGTCTCCGAGGTCAAAGGCACCACCACTGACCCGGTATACAAAGCCATGGAGCTCCTCCCCATAGGCCCCGTCGTCCTAATCGATACCCCCGGAATCGACGATGAAGGTGATCTAGGTGCCTTGCGCATTGAGAAAACCAAGCAAATCTTGCGCAAAACAGACCTGGCCCTCTTAGTGGTAGACGCAAAGGAGGGACTCACTGAGGCTGAGAGAGAACTCACCCTGCTCTTTGAGAAAAGCGGCGTAAAATATCTAACTGTTTATAATTCATCTAATCTCTCCGCCTGTAATCAGCCAGATGGAATCTGCGTAAACGCCCAGACAGGGGAACATATAGATACATTAAAAGAGACCATCGCCAAAATCAGCATGACAGATGCAGAGACTCGCCATCTGGTAGCCGACCTCCTATCCCCTGGAGACTTCGTCATCCTCGTCACCCCCATTGACGAATCCGCACCAAAAGGTAGGCTGATCTTGCCCCAACAACAAGTCATCCGAGACATACTAGACGCACAGGCAGTTCCCACTCTCACCCAGACTGACAGTCTACCCAGCACTTTGCAAAATCTCCGTACACCGCCAAGACTTGTCATCACAGACAGCCAGGTATTCGCCCAAGCGGCAAAACATACCCCAGAGGATATCCCCCTCACCTCTTTCTCCATTCTCATGGCGCGATACAAAGGCGTCTTGGCAGAAGCTGTAAGAGGCGCAAAAATCCTCGACACGATTCAAGACGGCGACCAAATCCTAATCGCCGAAGGCTGTACCCACCACAGGCAGTGTGAAGACATCGGCACAGTAAAACTCCCCAGATGGATCGAGAAGCACACAGGTGCAAAGCCCGCCTACACCTTCACCTCCGGCGGAGACTTTCCCAGAGATATAACACCCTACAAACTCATCATCCACTGCGGCGGCTGTATGCTAAACACCCGGGAAATGCACTACCGCGGACACACCGCCAAAGAAGCAAATATCCCCATGACCAACTACGGCATTGCCATCAGCCACATGCAAGGCATCCTAGCCCGCGCTATCGCGCCTTTGGGACTGTAGAAATTATACTGCACATTGTAGGGGACGCACACTGGGCGTCCCGCAACAATGCGTATGTAGGGGCGATTATCAATCGCCCGCGGGCGGCTAATAGCCGCCCCTACGATGATGTTGTACATTGTCGTAGGGCGCGACGCCCTCGGCGCGCCGAAGTACCAATTTTGTGCAAACTCGATGTTGCGTTGCAAATTTGCGGCAACGTCGCGCCCTACTTGAACTTCCGATCACCTTATATTATAATGTAGAGAGCGCAAAATCGGGAGGTATCGCCCATGTCGATCCGTTTCAGCACCGAGGAATTCGCAAAACTCAAACAACTCTTAATCGTTTACGACTGGGGTCTCCGCACCCTTATGATGAAGCTCGATATCATACATGAAGACTTCAAACACTTTGAGAAGTCAAGTCCCATCGAACATATCAGAGGCCGCATCAAATCCCCCGAGGGCATTGCCCAAAAACTCCATCGCTTAAAATTCGATATCACAGCCGAAAACGCCAAATTGCACCTCCGCGACATTGCGGGCATCCGCATCACCTGTCCCTTTGCCCGGGATATCTATCAGCTCATAGACCTCTTGCGCGCTATGCCCACAATCAACATTTTGGAAGAGAAAGACTACGTAAGCACTCCCAAACCCAGCGGATATCGGAGCTATCATGTAATTATGGAAGTCCCCGTGTTTCATGCCGGACAGTCAGAACAGGTCACCGTAGAAGTCCAAATCCGCACAGAAGCCATGAACTTTTGGGCAACCTTAGAGCACAAAGCGCGCTATAAATACGAAGAAGACGTTCCCGATCATCTATGTGACGAGCTGGCAGTATGCGCAGATAAAATCGCTGAACTCGACCGGCGCATGTTCCTGATCCACGAGTCTATCACAGAGATAAACCGAGAGTAGGGGACGCACACCCGGGTGTCCCACATCTCTTTTGGTTAATTGTGCTACATTTCACTTCCACCGTTTGGAATTGTTCCACAGATCGACCCCTTGACAAATGCCGTGTTTTTCTTTAACATGGTAAACTATACAGGAAAAACTCCAAACCACAGAGGTACCGAACTATGAAATCTCTTATAACAAGACCTAGCAACATGATGATGCGACAGTGACGTATACTTCTTGAGCAAAACTGAAGTATGCGTCCTTGACTCGTTCTTTACACGGTAAAGAAGGGGTTTTTTTATTTGAAAAAAGAGGGTGGACTCACATGATCGCACTACAAAACGTCAGCAAAACATTCCATACAGACTACGGTGAAGTCAAAGCCGTAAGAGACATTAACTTCGAAGTCGCAAAAGGCGAAATCTTCGGCATCATCGGCCATTCAGGCGCCGGGAAATCGACTCTGATCCGTTGCATCAACCTACTGGAGCGCCCCACAACAGGCAGTGTGGTGGTAGATGGTGTGGATCTCACAAAACTCTCCAAGAAGGATCAAAATGAGCGCCGGAAAAAGATCGGCATGATCTTCCAACACTTCTACCTCATGCCCTCCCGCACGGTTCTGCAAAATGTCCTCTTCCCGCTGAAGGGCTCGCCTCTATCCAAAGAGGAAAAACGGGCAAAGGCAGTGGAACTTCTGGAACTCGTAGGCCTCTCCCACCGGATCGACGCTTATCCCTCCGCCCTCTCCGGCGGCGAGAAGCAACGTGTGGCAATCGCAAGAGCATTAGCCAACGATCCCGGACTCCTCCTCTGTGACGAGGCCACCAGCGCCCTGGATCCCCAGACAACGAAGTCCATCCTGAAGCTTCTCAAAGACATCAGCGAAAAGCGCGGTCTTACCATCGTCCTCATCACCCACGAGATGGGTGTCATCAAAGAAATCTGCGACCGAGTAGCTGTCATGGAAGACGGGGAGATCAAAGAACAAGACGATGTATTCACCGTCTTCGCCACACCGAAAAGCCAGATCGCAAAAGACTTCGTGGCTTCAACCAACAGCCTCGACAAGGTATACGAGCTGGTAGAAAACAAATCCCCCATCGTGGCGCTGAAAAAAGACGAACGCCTCCTACGCCTCGCCTACGCCGCGAACAACTCTCAGGACACCCTCCTTGACGATACTGCAAAACTCTTTAACATCCGCACCAGCATCTGCTTCGGCAACATCGAGTTGATCCAAGGCCGTCCCTTAGGGAATCTGGTTGTCATCATCAAAGGAAGCGACCTAGACATCCATAATGCCATCCAATACTTACAGGAACAACAAGTCATCGTGGAGGTGATTGCATCATGTTAGAAAACATCTTACCAAACTGGGAGCGCGGCTCCGCAGAGTTTTTCAACAGCATCATCCAAACCCTGCAGATGACCTTCGGCTCCTTCCTCATCTCCTTCGTACTCGGCATCCTGTTCGGTGTCGCACTGGTGGTAACACGAAAAGGCGGGATTCTGCAAAACGGAATCCTTTACACCATCCTAGACAAAGCAGTCAACGCCATCCGCTCCATCCCATTTTTGATTCTGATGATGGTTCTCTTCCCCCTCTCCCGCATCATTGTCGGGACAACGCTGGGGGTATCAGGTGCCATCGTACCCCTCGTATTCGGGACCGTACCATTTTTCGCCAGACAAGTAGAAGTCGCAATTTCGGAGGTGGACCGGGGGCTCATTGAAGCCTCCACCGCTATGGGACTTTCCGCCACAGAAATCATCTTCCGGGTGTATTTGAGAGAAAGCATCCCCTCCATCGCCCGTGTGACCCAGGTGACGATTATCAACCTAATCGGTCTCACCGTCATAGCCGGTGCAGTTGGAGCAGGGGGCTTAGGAGACTTCGCCATCCGCTTCGGCCTCCAGCGGCACATGACAGACCTGATGTGGATGTCCATTCTTGCCATTTTGATCATCGTAAATCTCATCCAAGGACTCGGCAATATCATTATAAAGAAAACAACCCATTAAATCGTGGGAAAAAGGAGAAAACAACATGAAAAAGACTATCTTACTATTCGTACTAATCCTAGGCCTCGTCCTATCCTTCGCCGCTTGCGGCGGCGGTGGTAGCGGCAGTAGCGATATCACAACCGTCCGTGTCGGCGTCGTCGGCGAGTTTAACGATCACTGGGACACTATCAATGAGCTTCTAGAAGAGGAAGGCATCCGTGTAGAGCTCGTCCGCTTCTCAGACTTCGCAACCCCAAACCGCGCCCTCAGTGACGGCGACCTAGATCTAAACGCATTCCAGCACAAAATGTTCCTAGCCAGTGAAATCCAGTCACAAGGCTACGAAATCGAATACTTCGCAGATACCTTCGTGGTACCCATCAGCATTTTCTCCGGCAATGACGAGATCACAAGCGTCGCAGACATCAGAGACGGACACGTAATCGCCATCCCCAGCGACCCCACCAACGGCGGCAGATCATTGCAACTCCTGGAAGTAGCCGGTCTCATCACCCTCCATAACGCCCCCGGCGAACACCCCACCATCTTTGACGTAGAATACATTGTAGAGATTGACATCCGCGAGGCCGAAGCCGTCCTGCTCCCAGCCCTTCTTCCCGATGTAGACGCCGCAGTAATCGGCGGCATCAACGCTTTCACAGCAGGCCTCCGCCCCATTGAAGACAGCTTCTTCCGTGAGGATGTCACAGGTGCCGCGCACTTAGTCAACGTCATCGCCGCAAGAAGCGAAGACCTTGCAAATCCAGAGCGCAGAGCCATCTTCGACGCCATCGCCCGCGCCCACCATACAGATTTGGTGCGTGACAACATGCTCCGCGACTTCGGCGGCGCCTTCATTCCTGTTTGGTAATTGTCTAATTATGTGCAAAGCCCTCATGTTACATGGGGGCTTTCCTTAAACCCACTTACAAGAGGTGTTTTTATGAAAATCGGAATCATCGGTCTGGGTCATGTGGGCAGTACTGTGGCCTATACCTTACTTTTGGAAAACTTAGTGGACGAGTTAGTCCTCCTCGACACAAACTTAGATAAATTAAACGCAGAAGTTCTGGAAATGCAAGACGTAGCCCAAAACCTAGGCCAAAATGTTCGCATTTTGCCAGAACCTGTCATCAATGATGCCCCCGACGATCTAAGCAAAAAATCCTTCATCCAGCCAGATTACGCCCTCCTCGCTGATGCAGACTTTGTGATCTACTCCGCCGCTGATCTCAGCCGCATCAAAATGAGAGATCGCCTGGGCGAGCTACCAATCACAAGCCAGATCGTGGAAGAGGTTGCCCCAAAACTAAAAGCCTCCGGCTTTTCAGGTATTATACTCTCCATCTCGAATCCCTGTGATGTGATTGCCCAATACCTCTGGCAGAAAACAGGCTTTCCCACAAACAAAGTCATCGGCACCGGCGCCCTTCTCGATACCAACCGCCTGAAAACCCGCACCGGACGGCAGGATGTCCTCATCCTGGGCGAACACGGAGAGAGCCAGGTCGCAGTGGGCAATGTAAGCGACGAACTGGCAAACGCGGCGCGCCTCAGTGGCTGGAACATCTTCACGGTAAAAAACTATACTCGCTTCGGCATCGCCACTTGTGTCGCCAGAATTCTCCGCACCATCATAGACGAAACCGGCGAAGAGCTCCCCCTCTCCACTTATGACCCGGAAACGGATTCTTACTACTCCGCTTTAGCAAAACTCGACCGATCTGGCCTCGTATCCAGAAGGCTCCCGGATTTAACAGAAAAAGAGCGGGCAAATTTGGACAAATCCATCGCAAGAATCAAAGACTTCTACGCCAAAATAGATTGAGGGGTATCGCCATGTTAGACATCAAAATAAGCAAAACCAACACCCCAAAACAAAAACCAGAAGCCCCTGTCCAAGGTGTGGGCAAGCTCTTCACTGACCACATGTTCCTCATGGACTATACCGCAGGCACAGGCTGGCACGACCCGCGGATTGTCCCCTACGCCAAGCTCTCCCTAGAGCCCTCCGCCATGGTCTTCCACTATGCCCAAGAGATGTTCGAGGGGATGAAAGCCTATAAACACCCAGACGGCACAGCCTATCTCTTCCGCCCGGAAGAAAATGCAAGACGCCTAAACCGCACAGCAGGCCGTCTTTGCATTCCGCAAATCCCAGAGGAGGACTATCTGCAAGCCATCCGCACTCTTGTCTCACTGGAAGCAGACTGGATCTCCAGCGAGCCGAATGCCTCCCTTTATATCCGCCCCTTCCTCATCGCTACAGAAGCAAATTTGACCATAGGCGCCTCTACAAGCTATCTATTTGTCATCATCCTCTCCCCCAGCGGCTTATTCTACATGAACGACCTCACCACCATTGACATTTGGGTGGAAGATCAGCACGTCCGCGCCGTGAGAGGCGGTGTGGGTGATACCAAAACAGGCGGTAATTACGCCGCCAGCCTTTCTGTGCAAGGAAAAGCCCAGAGCGCGGGCTATACCCAAGTCCTCTGGCTGGACGCAATTGAGCACAAATATGTGGAAGAAGTCGGCTCCATGAACATTTTCTTCAAAATTGACGGCAAACTCATCACCCCCGCCCTAACAGGAAGCATTCTACCCGGCATCACACGAGATTCCGTCATCACCCTCTGCCGTGACTGGGGCTTTTCTGTGGAAGAGCGGCTCGTCTCCATCGACGAACTGCTTGAGGCGCAGAAATCCGGCACACTGGAAGAAATCTTCGGCACCGGAACCGCCGCCGTCATCAGCCCTGTGGGGAAACTCCGGATCCAGGACAAAGATCTAACCGTCGCAGACGGCAACACCGGTTCCCTCAGTAGGAAACTCTTCGACACCTTGAGCGGCATCCAGCGAGGCACTTTGGAAGATAAATTCAACTGGCGGGTAAGGCTCTGATTCGGCAAACAAAAAGGAGAAACACATGCCAGACTTACTAAAAAACATGTACAACCCTGAATCTCTCCGCAAACTCGCCTTAGATATCCAAGCAGTTTATGCGCCATTTCAGGTAGACGAGTTTCTAAACTCAACATTAGACGAAACCTGGGATAGTTTGGAGCTAAAAGCCAGAGGGCGGCAAATCAGCCTAAACTTGGGAAAATACTTGCCGCCAGAGTATGGCAACGCCATTGCCATCATCGACCAAGTCGTCACAAACTACGGTACTTGGCTAGAAGACTTCTTCAGCATGATATTCCCAGATTTCATCGAGGTCTTCGGTCAAGAGGTCGCCGATTGGGACATCTCCATCGCCGCCCTAGAGCGATATACGCCATATGCCTCAGGAGAATTCGCCGTGAGACCCTTCATCATCCAGCACGAAGACCGTATGATGGCACAGATGTATGCCTGGTCAAAACACGAAAACGAACATATCCGAAGACTCGCCAGCGAAGGCTGTCGTCCGGCGCTTCCCTGGGCACAGGCCTTACCAAAATACAAAAAAGACCCAAGTCCCGTTCTGCCTATCTTAGAGCAACTAAAGACTGACCCCTCCCTCCATGTGCGCAAGAGTGTTGCCAACAACCTAAATGACATCTCCAAAACCCATCCAGATTTGGTTGCGCAACTCGCAAAAGATTGGATCGGCAAACACGAACATACAGACTGGATCGTAAAACACGGGTGCAGAACCTTACTGAAACAGGGTCATCGGGATGTCTTGGCTATTTTCGGCTTCCATGACGTATCTTGTGTAGATGTGAATGGCTTTGCTCTAGATGCAACATCCATTCCCATCGGCGGAGATCTTTCTTTTTCATTTGTGATTCTAACAAAAGAGGCAACAAAAGTAAGGTTGGAATATGGAATCGACTATGTAAAATCCAATGGGAAACGAAATAGAAAGATATTCCAAATCTCAGAATCTTCATCCAAGCAAAACGAAAGAAAATCATATACCAAACAGCATTCCTTCGCAGATTTAAGCACAAGAAAACACTATCCCGGAACCCACTCCATCACGCTGATCATCAACGGCGTAGAGCAAGGAACACTGGATTTTAAACTAACAATGTAGCCCTGTAAGGGCGAACTGCGTTCGCCCGCCCTGTGGCTCTAGCGAGGAGAACTCACCATGCAGATTAAACCTTACGTCCAAACAGAAGAGGACAATCTCATCACCCTGAGACGTTGGTTCCACGCCCACCCGGAACCCAGCGGGCAGGAGTTCGAAACAGCCAAAAAGATCGCAAGCGAACTGGATAAACTCGGTATCCCTCATCAGCAAATCGGTGAAACCGGTATTGCCGCCACTATCCGCGGGGAGAAACCCGGCACGGGTAAAATCATCGTCCTCCGGGCAGATACAGACGCCCTTTGTATCACGGATTTGAAAGATGTCCCCTACGCTTCTGAAAACACTGGCTACTGTCACGCCTGTGGGCATGATGTCCACATCGCCGCTCTCCTAGGCGCCGCCAAAGTCTTGCAGGAGAAGCGTGGAGAATTCGCGGGAGAAGTACGCCTTTTCTTCCAACAAGCGGAAGAAATCGGAGACGGCGCAAAGCACTTCATCAAAGCCGGGCTTTTAGAGGGTGCATACCGCGTATTCGGCGGTCATGTCATGCCCACTTTAGACTCAGATAAAGTCGCCATCGTCGGCGGGCCGCGGAATGCCAGCAGTGACTACTTCAAAATGGACGTAAAAGGCCGAAGCGCCCACGCCGCCACACCCGACAAAGGGACAGATGCCCTATATATCGCCGCACAAATCGTCAATAACCTCCAATCCATCGTTGCCCGAAACACCCACCCCATCGACTCCGTCCTCGTCTCCATCGGCAAGCTCAACGCAGGCACCCAATACAACAGCCTTGCAGAACACGCAAGCCTAGAGGGTACCACCCGCGCATTCACTCCAGAGCTCCGCCGCCGCACCAATGAGAGCGTAAAACGCATCGCAGAAGAAACCGCCAAACTATTCGGCGGCACAGCGGAAGTATCTATCAAACACTTCGCACCACCCCTCATCAACGACTCCACCGTAGCCGCAGAAGCTTGTAAAATCGCGGCTCCCATTCTAGGAGAAGAAAATATCCTAACCACCTATGACCAAGCCCTCTGGGCAGACGATTTCGCCGACCTCTTAGGGGAAGTCCCAGGTGTCTATATCCTAGTCGGTACAAAAGACCCGGCACAAGACACACAGATCCCCCTCCATCATGGACTATTCGATGTAGACGAGAAGGCATTACTCACTTTTTGCAATCTATACGTCGATTTCGCTCTACACTATATGGACTAAGCAAACCCAAGGCTCCTTTCCCAACTGACGCCCCAAGAAGGAGCTGTCAGCGAAGCTGACTGAAGATTACCCTTCCCCATCCACCATCCATGCATATATTCACATTTCTCTGTATATCCTTTCAACATTTTCATGTTTGACAGATTTTTATGCATCTATTTCCGCATATTCATCACATTGCCTATTGTCTTTTTCCCGGCAAAGGCGTATGATGGTAAAAAGTAATTTATAAGGGGGAACTATACAATGAAAAAGATTCTAGCACTCTTACTCGCACTGACACTTATCCTCTCCTTCGCCGCATGTCGTAGCGGTGGCGGCGGTAGTGACGCAGTAGCCATCAATGCACCATCTGATTTGGCAACAGCAGGCACCCGCATCGGTGTGCAAATGGGCACAACCGGGCACGATTTCGCCAATGAAAACTTCCCAGACGCCGAGATTATGCCATATGACACAAACTCTGACGTCATCCTAGCGCTCCTCTCAGGCGACGTGGACGCGGTTATCATGGATTCTGAGCCAGCCCGTAACTTTGTCGATCGGAACGAAGGCCAAATCAGACAACTGGACGAACTGCTCACAGAAGAGTATTACGGCATTTCCCTACATCTTGACAGCCCTTATACCGCCTTGTTCAATGACGCCCTCAATACCCTGCGGGACAACGGCACCCTGTATCAACTCATTGACTACTGGGTAAACGAAGACCCAAGTGCCGCTAGATACGAGAGCCCAGCGGGTACCACCCATCCAAACGGCACCCTGCTCATGGGAACCAGTGCTGACTTCCCACCCTTTGAGTTTTACGAGGGCGGTCAAATCGTCGGCCTAGACCCAGACATCGCCCGTGCCATTGGCGATCTTTTAGGCTATGAGATCGAAATCGTCGATATGGACTTTGGTACCATCATCATCTCTGTCCAAACCGGACAAGTAGATTTCGGTATGGCCGGCATGACCATCAATGAAGAGCGCTTAGAGCAAGTTTCCTTCACACAGGGTTATTTCCTCTCAGGCCAAAGCGTACTCGTGCGCGTTAGATAGAATATGATAGAGTCATTTCTGACCATTATTGATCGGGTCTTTATTCGAGACAACCGCTATCAGCTTTGGCTGACGGGTCTGCAAAACACGCTGGTCATCGCGTTTTTCGCTCTGATCCTCGGACTTGTTCTCGGATTCGGCCTCGCCATGATTCGCGTGGTGCATGATGCCTCGCCAAAATCTCATATTTTCCTACGGATTCTAAACCGTCTCGTCAAGATATACATCTCCCTGATCCGCGGCATCCCCATGGTGGTGCAGTTGCTGATCTTCAACTTCATCATCCTAGCCGCCTCCCGCAATGGCGTGCTGATCGGGATACTTGCCTTCGGCTTCAACTCCAGCGCCTATGTGGCGGAGATTTTCCGTAGCGGCATCATGAGTGTAGACAAAGGGCAAATGGAGGCCGGACGCAGTTTGGGACTCAGTTACGCCCAAGCTATGCGAAAAATCATCATGCCCCAAGCCATCAAAAACAGCATCCCGGTTTTGGGCAACGAGTTCATCACCGTGCTCAAAGAGACTGCTGTCGCAGGTCAAATAGCTATCATGGACATCACCCGCGCTGGCGCTGTCATTCGTAGCTTAACCTATGACCCCACACCTCTGATCTTTGTGGCGGCAATTTACTTGGTCTTGGTTCTCTTCTTGGAGTTCCTCGTCGGAAAAATGGAGAGGAGGCTTCGTAGAAGTGATTTGCGTTAAAAACCTAGACAAAAAATTCGGCTCTCTCCACGTCTTACGCAACATTAGCGAGGAGATCGCCCGCGGTGAGCGTGTCGTTATCGTCGGTCCATCCGGCAGTGGAAAGAGTACCTTTCTCCGTTGTCTCAACCTATTGGAGCGCCCCACAGCGGGTGAGATTTGGTTTGAGGACGTAGAGATTGCAAACCTGAAAAAAGGTCTCGATGAACACCGCCAGAAAATGGGCATGGTATTCCAACACTTTAACCTCTTCCCCCACCTGACGGTAGAGGAAAACATCACGCTAGCTCCTATACTCCTGGGTAAGAAATCCAAAGAAGAGGCAAAAGAGGCCGCCGCACGGCTCCTAAAGCGCATCGGACTTTTAGACAAGGCTGAGAAATACCCAGCAACCCTCTCCGGCGGACAAAAGCAACGTGTGGCAATAGCCCGCGCCCTTGCCATGGAGCCCCACGTCATGCTCTTTGATGAGCCGACCTCCGCCCTAGACCCCGAGATGGTAGGCGAGGTACTAGAACTCATCCGCGAGCTTGCAGAGGAAGGCATGACCATGGTCATGGTAACCCACGAAATGGGCTTCGCCCGCGAGGTAGGCAGTCGCGTCTTGTTCATGGATGAAGGTGTGATTGTAGAACAGGCCAAACCGGAAGAGTTTTTTGCGAATCCGAGAAGTCCGCGCTTGCAGGACTTTTTGGCGAAGGTGTTGTAAGGTAAACATGAGATAAAATAAACTCCTCTTGCAATTTTGTGCAAGAGGAGTTTATTTTGTTTGCTTATTCTAATAAACGTCTCACATGATATGCAACACCTTGCATATCAGGAAAAACTGTAGATTCATTTATACCAAAAATATGTAAATTATCTTTTATCTCCTCTATAGCCTTATGTTTGATTATAATCTTAACTACTGCTTCTGAACACGAATTTTCGATGTTCTCCAAATTGTTGCCGTGTATTGTAAACATTCCTCTTTGTGCATTTAATCTATCATTTGTAAAGTACGGCTTTATTGCGATAGGAAAATGTGGCGTAATCGAGGTGTTATTTAAATAATTTTCCATGTACTCAAGCCCCATCACATCATCTGGTATTATCGGAATACCCTGTAGGCTTGATTTTTTATTGAGCTTATGAGGGTTTAGCAAATACAATCCTACATCCGTTTCAGCTTTACAGCCATATGTCGCAAAAAATAACGCTATCCCTAAATTTTCTGACCAATCCAGTAATCTCGTCGGAATAGAATAGTGTTGCATATAAAATAGATCGTCCCAAGCAGAAGTTTCATTATATACTGTAGGAAGTTTTCGAGATAGCTGACGATATTTGAAAAACATCGCTTTCTCTACTTCTCTCCCCTTTTCTGTTCTGAAGAGACTGGGAAGTAATGAATATTTAGCATCAGCTTGTCCTCTAAACCAAATTTCTTCATCATTGGGACTTGAAATTTTATTTTTACTATCTTTTATCAAAGTCAACAAATCAGTATAACTTTCTGCTATTAAACCGCTTGCCTTTGCACTTGAAGCTGATAATTCTTCACTTTTCATAATAGACGACCTGTGTTCCAGGCAAGAAATCAAATTTACAAATGCTTCTTGAAATAAGGAAATATAATTATCGCAAGGACTTTCAGTCTTACTTACTACACCCTCGAGTATATCTATTTGCCTCTTATTGCAATCATATTTTTCGAGAAGTTGCACTGCTTTGTGCCGCAAAGTTGCTATTGAACGATCTATGCCGCCTTCTGGTCTGCACAATTCTTCTGCCAACTGCCCTTTTGAGCGATTTATATGGTCAATAAAGTCAGATTTGAAACAATCGCCACCTTTCATACGATTTATATTTTGATTGGCTATATGATACGGAACATCCAGTGCAGAAGCAATTTGTCCTCGCTTACCAATCCATTTAGTTTCAAGTATAAAGTCGAAAAAGTCCTCAAAAGTTAAACTAGCCTTCTCCATGCTTTCACCCCTCATAAAATATCAGTATCTAACCACTAAACACCACAATCATATTATCCTCTGCACAAAAAGTCAATCAAAAATTTCCTGTAAAACACCAGAAACACCAAACAACACATTGTTTGGTGTTTCTTCGCAAAATTATTCTAATACTAAGAGATTACTAACTATCTCAACGCATAAATCGAAATCCGACCGCTCGATGTCGATAGCTCAAACTGTGCCCCGGCACCCCCGTGGGTGATAACTGGGATCGCACTGTTAAACCTGCCAGATCCGGTAGAGTACTGCACAGAGATCGCATCCCCGCTTGGCACGGTGACCCCAATTCTACCCGATGAGGCGCGAGCAACCAAACTTTCCGGGACAATCTGGCTCGTAATCTCAATCCGTCCGCTGGTGCTCCGCGCATTGACCTCACCAAAGCTACCGGAGAGCTCATGTCTGCCAGAGGTGGTCTGTGTTTGGAGGCTCACAGCCTCTGTGTTGAAGGCCTCAATACGTCCTGACACAGTTCTCAGCACAATGCTGTCTGCCTCCACAGTAGAAAGCTCAATCCGACCGGATGTGGTAGAGGCATGCAAGGTCTGTGCCGTAATATTCCGGAGCTCAACCCGACCAGAGGTGGTGCTCACTGCAAAGCTATCGGAGCTAATGTTAATAACCTCAACCCGTCCGGAAACCGTGTTGATGCGGAAATCCGCAAAATTCTCAGCCATAGATTGTGGTATCAAGATCTCAAGTTGCTTCGTCGGCATATTCCCCCGCACAACGCGGCGCTCGGCAAACTCGATTGTAAGCGTACCGCCATCGGTGCTAACCACCATTTGATCCCCATCCCGCAGATTCCGCCGGGCAAACTCTGAGACCTCAATATTCGTGCCGTTATGCACCCCGATGTACACCCTGCCCGCTGTCCAATCCACATCCAGGGAATCTATGTTATCCGCAGGAACACTGTGACTCCCAACCAGGTCATAGGTTCCAACACCGAATCCGTCAAAGCCAAAACTGAAGTTAAACAGTCCACTAACGAGAAACCAAACGACAAGCCCCAAAAGCGCCAGGGCGCTAACCGCCCAGCAAATGATTGTTACAATTTTTGTATTCCGCACCGTACTTACCTCCCCTTACGCTTCATGGCAAAAAAGATATTAATCAAGGACTCCACAAGTCCGCCGACAACAAAGATAATCCAGCTGATATGCCATGCCCGTGTCGTAAAGCTGATGATAAAGTAGAGCACCACGATCAAGGACCACAAAGCAGAAGAGATCGCACCGCGCATTTGTTTCTGGTCTTGTGTATCCGCTTGCCACTCTTTGAATTCTTCCACCATTGTATCCTCCTCTTTGTAATACTTCGGTTTTGTCATGTGGTTGTAGATCAATAGTCCCGTCGCGCCGGCAACCATGAGAATAAAGATCGGAATTCCAATCAGATCCGTATTCCCAATGTCAAGGGCGTGAAAAATCGGGATCGGCAGAACACTGAGAATATACATCATCACCGCAATCGCGGTAAACATAGCTGATTTACGTCTCGCTTTTTCAAAGGCTTCTTGTTCCGGCTCAGAGCGGGACCCTTCTTGTAGTTGTCTTAACAATACACTCACATCTCCTATTCCCGCAATGGCGATATTAAAAGCCGCCTCAGGTGATTTTCCCTCAGCTAAGAGGTCTCTGTATTTGTCTTCCAAGTTTTGTAGCATTTCTTCTTTGAGCTCAACTGCTTTCTTTGTGGGCTTTGTATCTTCAAAAAGCCCTTCCACATATCTGCGTAATTTGTCTTCCATTATTCCTTCTCCTCCACTTCAATTAGTTGGTCAATCATACCCTTTGCACTTTTCCATTCCGCCATCAGTGTCTTGTAGGTATCCCTGCCGGAATCGGTGATGCGGTAATACCGCCTCCGTGCGCCGGTCTGTTCGTCACCCCAATAAGATGCGATACACCCTGCCTGTTCCAGTCTTCGAAAGGCGGTATAGAGGGTGGCCTCTTTCAGCTCATACTTCCCGCCCGTTCGCTCTTGGATGGATTTGTTGATCTCATACCCATAGTTGTCGCTCCCCATCAAACGAGCCAGGATGATGGTATCCGTATGCCCGCGAATCAGGTCAGACGCAATAGACATCGTCTTCCTCCTCTCCATAAGGTACTTTTTATTTGCATATATATTAATATCACACTATACCTCACCTGTCAAGGTATATTCTCAAAAAATTTATTTTTCTTTCCGAGCTACCCCCATTATGACAGATACCGTCTAAACAGGGTAGTGACATTTGTCACGATTTTGCACGGCTTCTTCCACATAAATAACATCCGCCACAAGTTTTGCCTTGTGGCGGATGTTGCATTATTAAGGCTCATCTTACTCATTACTCGGGTTTATCTCTTCCGCACCAAGTACACCACTATTCCGCCTACACATAGAAGACCCACCAAGAGCAACACAATCAGAATGATAGCCTGACCAGTACCGCCCCCTTGCGCTGAATCTCCCGGAGGCGTGGGTGTTGGGCTTGGGATCGGCATCGGCATTGGCGTGGGCGTCAGCGTCGGCGTTGGGCTTGGGGTTGGCGTTGGCGTCGGCATTGGGCTTGGGGTTGGCGTCGGTGTTGGCGTTGGCGTTGGCGTTGGGGTCGGCGTTGGGGTTGGGGTTGGGGTCGGGGTTGGGGTCGGGGTCGGGATATTTATGATGGTTATGGAGTCGGAAATCTGATTTATATCTTGCCCAAAGATCACCATATTCTCGCTAATCAGTGCAGGGGATATGTTGGGATTTATTGTAAAGAACGTATTAGATATCTCCCAGGTATACCCCTCCGGCGCTTCTGTCTCGACCAACAAGAATAAGAAATCGTATGCCATATCGATCAGGGGATTGCTCAGTACGGACATGCCATTTGCATCAGTCGTCACACCTTCTATCAAAAGGTAAAAATTCCTGCTTATGCCGTCTGTCCCCTCGATCGGCAACACCATTGTTCGTTGCAAAGGATCCTCATAATCCGGTAAGCTTGTAAAATAAAGGTTAAAGCTTGCATCGCGCAAGGCATTTCCATTCGGATCCAGCATAAACACACTGATATCCAGTTGGCTTGTGTCGGCCTCAATGATGCGAACTCTGGGATCAGCCTCTTCCATTGTGGTAACATCCACCTCCTTGTCCGCCGGGACAGAAGAACAACTGGTAAAGAATGATATTGCCGGAAGACATACAGCAATCACAAGTAAAATGAACCCTAACCTTTTTAAGCGCGGCACGAACATAATACCACCTCCTCGAAAATGATTCCAACGCCAGTCCATGTACAATAGGATAAGAGTATACATACATCATGCATCAAAATATATGCAAATTCAATGAACATCATGTAAATATTTCGCATAAATTGTAAACAATTTCCGGACAATCAGCATTCCCACTTGAAGTGGTGCTTGGTGGCGCTACAGCATACAAACAAAAACCCACAGAGCCATACCTGACTCTGTGGGGTTTTCCCTATCCTATATTTAAACTGCCGCCTATCTCCGCTCGCTCAAATACGTCTGGATTCGATTTTGCAAGATCCGTGCCGTATCTGCCGCTGACCGATCACCGTTAAAGAATGGCAGAATTTCTTCCTGTACCATCTCTGTAATCGTATCATCATGGCGACCGAGGAGGCTCGCAGATTCTACAACACTGCGAAGTAACTGTCCTTCTTCCGCTGAGAGGGCATAAAGCTCAATCATCAGGCCATCACCAAAACCGACTCCGCCTCTGGATTGTTCATGCTCATTGCCATCTTCATCTGTCCAAAACTGAGGTGTCATAGCCTCTTCCAGTATTTCGTCAAACTGTGACATGCGCAAGGGGAAACCCCAGTCCACATGGGCATCGGGCAGAAGTGTCTCACGGATAAAGCGCCACGCCGCATCCTGATGAGGGCTAGATGCACTTATACCCAAGCTGGAGTTCGGCATAAGCAAATGGGCGCCGCCATCTGCCGTGGGTACACCAAGTGCCCGTACATCATCAAGCACGGAGGAGTAAATCTGGAGATCCATGGGACTGGAAAGAAAGGCCATAGATAACAGCTGTTCCCCACGTTGCATAAGCTCGTAATGGCTCACCCAATTATCCCAGTCTCTGTCACCGGTATCCCAGTCAGCCGGAAGATGAGCGGCGATCTCTAGGAGCTGGATAAACTCTTCATTATCCAAGTTGACTCGCCCGGCTGTCCAATCAATGAAGTCTTGCCCAGAGAACATCAGCGCCATGGTAAGGAACTGCTCCCCTGTCATCCACTCTCCAAGTAGTTGGGTTGGATTTGTAGTCTGCTCGATCAACGCCCGCATATCAGCGAAGGTCCATGATGTGATGTCCTCTAATTCCCCACGATTTCCTACCATGGTCTGAATGGAGAAACTATTTCCGATCAAGGGAAGAGTCCCATCTGCTGACTTCATGGCATTCAGTGCGTTCTCAAAGAAGTCTTCGCGATGAATCTCCGCATCAGCGTCTAAAAATGGATTCAAGTCTGTCAACATATTACGATCCGCAAGAGTCATAAACTGCATATGATTGCCCCAGATCATATCCGTCCCCTGGCCTGTGGCAAAATCTGCCAAGAAGCGGGTCATCCCGGCGCCCCAGTCGTCTTGTGTGGAGTACATGGAATAGTCTACCACCTGGATCCGATGCGTTTGGCTCGCCCGGTTGAAGTCAACCACCTGCTGGCGAATATTGCCCCAGAATCCCATACCGCCTAGGGTGATAATCTCCCGCTCCGGCACTTCACTCCGTGGTACGCGTCTCAGCACCGCAAGCTCTGTGATCCAACCGCCATCATCGCTCCTATGATCCCAGTTACTGTGGAGCACTGAAATCTGTCCATCCGGAAAAAAGCCGATGTGATAGCCGTGATCAAAAGCAAAACCTGCCTCAATCCAGTTAAAGAGCGGTATCCGCTCCCCTGTTTCCAGGATATAGCCATTGAGGAAGTTCCCGTCATCAACGATCAGATCAAAGGGATCGCTCTCTCTCGCCGGAAATATATTGCGCACGTTTGCCATCGTAACCGGGTAGCCTCTGCCCCAGTCGCCGGTTTCAAAATCCAGCTCACGGAGCATATCGGTCACACGCTCTCCGTCGAATTCTGAGTCAAATACCAAAACCCGTCCATCCGCTGTCTCTACTGCACCCCGGGTCCAGTCTATCGCGATTGTACCCACTGTAGAGCGGTTTGCATCAAGCAGATAAATCTCAGTTCCTTGATCAGCCCAGGCAATGATGACCATTCGTCCATCCGCCAGGAACAAAGCTTGCTCAACCTGGAACCACTGCCCCTCTGTGGCAATGTTCACCTCTTCTCTCACAAGTTCAGCCCCTGTTTGAGAGAGCTCAATGTAATAAACCGTCGAGTCCGCACCCATGGTGCCCCATGAACGTTCTGTCAGGAGAAGCGCAATATTCCCCTCTGCTGTGACTGTAAGACCGGACACATCCGCATGGTCGCCGGTAATCGGAATCTCGATCTCCTGTAAATCCGATCCATCCGTACGCACGCTGGCTACCATAACCCGCGGCGGACTTGGCTCCCAAGTTTCCCAGTTCACATCTTCCGGCGGATTGTCATGAACGGTGTAGAAGTAGAAAATCCGGTCACCATACACCACAGATCCGTTCACACTGTCCTCCACACCCGGCAAGTCCAGATAGGTGGGTACATAGACATAGTTTGCAAACACTGCATCATCCACCTGCGCGGCGGCAGATCCGCCGCCGCCACCACCGCCGCACCCGGCGACTGCAGTAACAAGCAACAACACGGCGCAAAGTGCGCTAATTGCTTTCGTCAATCTGTTCTTCATAGAATCAAATTCTCCTTATCCTTTAATTTCCATCTTTCCTTCTTTCAGACGTAGTATCCTCAAAAAAGTTCCAAACTGTACCGTTCGAACTAATACAGTTGTACCACAAGCCCACTCATCTGTCAAGCACTCTGCCTTATTCTTAGACAAATGTTAGGAATGAAATGATTAGCCACCATTCTATCACAATAGAATGGTGGCTGTCAAGTAGAAACATATTCGAAAGTGGCACAATGCCTTGATTTCCTCTACCTTACCATTCTATGGCCTCACCCGCACCGCGGCTTACCTTAGAGAAGTCTGTCTTCACAAAAGACCAAGTCGCAAGCAAGAGGAAGAGGGCACCGAATCCGAGTAAGAACAGCGCTGAGATCAGGGGTGTCACTACAAAGTCACCAATCTGGATGGCCATCTCTTGCATCAACAGCTCATACTCTGTCGCGTGCATCTGCTCTAGTGACACAGTCCGGAAGAGGGCCACCGCATAGGTTAATGGATTAAAATATCCGATGATCTGCGGGATCCGCGGCAAAATAGAAAATGGGAGATATGCCCCGGACAAGAAGGTCATGGGCATGGTAATCGCAACGGACACGATCTGAAAAGTCTGTGTACTTTTCGTCTTCGTGGCAAGAAAGAGACCAAAACCAGCAAACACAAAGCCCACAAATATCATCGCAAGTACGATATAGAGAATCGTAATCGGCTGGCTAATCCGAAATCCGAGGAATACACCGCCTACGAGAATAATGAGTCCCTGAATCGTCGCAATAATCGCCCCGGACAGAAACTGTCCCCCTGCAATACTAAGGCGGCTCACCGGAGACACCAGCACCTCTTTCATAAAACCAGAAGCCATGTCCTCAATGGTAGAAGAGGAAATCCGAAGGGTCACGTCAAATACAGTTGCGATGGCAATCCCGGCTAACATGTACGAAATGGGATTCTCCAAGAAATCATTGGCAAAAATCGCGGAGAAAATATAGATGAAAAAGAAGGGAAAAATAATCGAAAAGATCAATCGCGCCTTATTGCGCACAAAGTCCTTCAAATTCCGCACACACAGCGCCCATACAGTCTGCATTATTCCTCGCCCCCTTCTCTGATTTCCCGCCCGGTGATCTCCAGGAACACATCATTCAGCGTCCCCTTTTTCACCTCAAGATCTGTAATCACATCTTTCTGATCGCCTAGCACTTGTAGGAGATTCGGCACACTGTCTACATCCACTCGGTAGTACTTCGGCTTTTGGACAAACTCTAGCTTGTGCCGATGGAGCAAGCCCTCAAGCTCCGCCGGCTTCTCTGTCGTGATGTACGCCCTATCCTTCGTATACTGCTTCTTCAGCGCAAAAGGACGGTCATTAGCCACAATCTTGCCCCCATCCATGATGGCAACCCGATCACAGATCTCCGCCTCGTCCATATAGTGGGTGGTGAGGAAGATGGTGATGTTCTTCTCCTTCTGGAGCTTCACAATATACTCCCAAATATGCGCCCTGGTCTGGGGATCAAGCCCTGTTGTCGGCTCATCCAAGAAGAGCACTTTCGGGAAATGGATCAATCCCCGTGCAATCTCTACCCGCCGCTTCATGCCGCCGGAAAGCTGGGATACAATCTTCCTGCGCCACTCTGTGAGCTCCACCAGCTCTAGCACAAAACGAAGCCGATCCTCTACCTCAGACTTCGGCACTCGGTAGAATACGCAGTGCATCCGGAGGTTTTCCTCCACCGTCATTTTCTTATCTAAGGTCGAGTCCTGGAACACAACCCCGATCGCTTTCCGCACCTCATCCTTCTGCGTGGCTACATCTTTGCCGTCAATACGCAGAGTCCCCTCTGTCTTCTCAAAGATGGTGCAAAGGGTATTAATCGTCGTACTCTTCCCCGCCCCATTGGGTCCGAGAAAGGCAAAGACACTACCCTCTTCCACCTCAAAGGAGATATTATCCACAGCGGTAAACTTCCCATACCGCTTGGTGAAGTCTTTTACTTCAATAATCGCGCTCATGTTTTCCTCCATATCTTGGATTTTCGAACTTGAGATGCTAGTATATCTGGATTTTAAAACAAAATCCAGAGCAATCTTACACAAAAAGTGATGCACCACACATAGTGCATCTTGCACAAAAAACCGCGATCTCCCACCATTCGACAGAGATCGCGGTATTGGTACAGTATGCTGATGCTGTGCCGATGGACACACCTGTAGGGGACGCACACCGGGCGTCCCGCATTTTTGAAATGCATCATCATATTTAGCGGGATGCGCAGGACATCATTCTACAATGTGCAACAAACGCCACCACCATGTAGGGGCGATTATCAATCGCCCGCGGGCGGCTAATAGTCGCCCCTACGAATCTTCTTCAGGCAATTCAATCTTCCCATGCTTCGCCTCAAACTCGCGGATGCACTTGTGAACCAAGAACATGATCTGCCCATTGATTGAACGAGCATCATATTTTGCAACATAGCGGAATTTTTCAAGAGTCTCTTCATCAATCCGCATACCAAAATGCCTATCTTTTTCCATATGCAAATTCCTTTTCAACTAAAAATGTACTAACTATGCATTCATTTTAAGTCGAAAGTGTGATACACTGTCCAAAACGAGCTTGATTAAAGTTCATTTCAAGAACGCAAATTTCAAAAGGCAGGTGCAATCCCATGGAATACAGCCTCTTCGACTACCTCATCATCCTAGTATTCGGCATCCTCCCATGGATTCTAATCCCCATCGGCCTATTCATCGCAATTCGCCAGCGAGCGCTTGAAAAATCTCCTCCACCGACCGATCCGGCGGGCGATTATACCGCCGCAGATCATACAAACAATCCGGATTCCCGCGTACCAGCGTATTTACGCCGTCATAACAAGAGAGTGTAGCCAAAAATCCCATCTCCCGCAAGATTTCCGTCCCCTCTGGGCAAGTCGCCCCAAAGGGATAGACAAAGCTTATAGGTGTAACCCCCGCCCGCTCCGTCAAGGCTTCTTGCAAACGCCCCAGATCTGCCCGAAGCACCTGGGCATACTGCTCCAAACTCTCCCCGGGCCGAATCTGCGCACCCTTCCGCCCATTTTCGTTTTTGTGCAAATCCCAAGTGTGGTTCGCAATCTCAACCAGGCCGGAATCTGCCATCTCCCGAATCTGTTCCCAAGTCACATGTCCATGACGCAGACTCTCCGCCGGATTCTCGCTCCAAATCTCCGTATCCTGCCCGATCACAGACAGTACAAATGGCATGTCATACGTCTTCGCCAAAGGAAAGCCGATGGTGTAATTATTCCAATACCCATCGTCAAACGTAAGCACCACAGGCCGCTCCGGTAGGGATCCGCCATGATGGACAAACTCCACAAGCCCGGAAAGGGTCACAGCCTCATAGCCATGCTCCCGCAAATACAGCAAATCCGCCTCAAACTGCCCACCGTCAATGGAGGTATCACTCCCGCCCGCACCAGCTAAGCTGTGATACATAATAATCGGCACCTGAACTGGTTCCTCAGACGCCGCACCGGCTCCCAAAAGTAAAAATCCCAAAAGGGACAAGCAAAGAATCCATCGCCCCATCAAAGTCACGCCTCCTTTTTCGACTAGTATTAGGCAAACGGCGCAAAATATGTTATACTGGCTTTAGCATATACACAAAACCAAAGGAGCAAACCATGACATCCATTGACGCAAGAGGTCTTGCCTGCCCACTGCCTGTAATCGAAGCCAAAAAAGCAATCAAAGCCCTCCCATCCGGGGGCGGCTTGATCCAAATTCTAGTAGACAATCCCTTATCCGCTGAAAACCTAGAGCGCATGTCCGCCGCCGCGGGTTATAGTTGCCTCATCGAAGAAGACGAAGGCACCCACAAAGTCACCATCGCCGTGGGCGAACATACGGATCCAGCGGTGTTAGACACCCTTCCCCTCCCAAATGCCGGAAACGCTCTGGTCATCGCCATCGGAAAAAACTTTCTAGGCGACGGAGAGCCTGAGCTGGGTGAAATCTTAATGAAGAGCTTCCTCTACACCCTCACAAATCTGGAGACGAAACCCGATGCACTCCTCCTATTCAATAGCGGTGTCCACTTGGTAAAACCAGGCGCCAATACGCTATCAGACCTCCAAACCCTAGCCAACAACGGCACCCGCATCCTCGTCTGCGGCACCTGTTTGGATTACTATGATATCACCCCCGGAGTCGGCAATGCCGCCACCATGTTAGATATCGCCGAAGAGATGACAAAAGCAGAGAAGAGTATTACCCTATGATTACCGAAATCCTCTTCACCTTCCCAAACACAAAAACCGCCATCGCCGGAGAGCGCGCCCTCCTCGCCGCAGGACTCCACGTCACAATCCAACCCATGCCGGAAGCGCTATCCACCCAGTGCGGCATCGTGTTACGTCTGCCGGAAAGTGAGTTAGAGGCCGGGAGGACAGCTCTCAGTGCGGCGGGAATTGAGGTTTCTGCTGTTTACCGCGCGCAGGATGGAAGGCTTTTTCCCTTGTAGGATTCCATTGTTTCAAACAGACCAGCCGAGAGAGCTTTATTTCTCCCGGCTGGTTTTTGCCTGTTGTAGGGGCGATCGACCCGATCGCCCGTGGTTCCACGGAGCGGACGGCCAATGGCCGCCCCTACAACACACCAATGCCCTTATTCCGCCTCGTGCCACGATGGGCTAACATTAATATACATCGGCATCCGGTCAAGGAAGAAGAACACCGTAAAGGTCCCGTCCCCATTCGGCCAATAAACCCTTCCATTCGCATAAATAATTTCCGCCATAGGAAGCCCCTCCCGGTTGATGCGAAACACACCGTCTCTCCGGCTCACCGGAGCGAAGGAACCTTCCTCCAATATCTCCGCCGCAAAGGTGCCGTCGTCTGTTGTTTGCCGATACTTGGCGTACACACCAAACCGACCTTCAAACACCAGATGCACCGCTCCGTCGGCGGCCTGATCTCGATCCACAAAGGTACCATTGGGCCACGGCTCTGCCGGCTCTCTTGTTACATGTTCTCGCCAAGCAAGAGACACAAAGAGAACTGCCATAACAAGCAACACAATGACCACCCGCTCCGTGCTCCACCAAAACCGCTTCTCTTCCTGAGCAACAACCTGAGACTCAACAGGCTCCTCATCCACCAGCAAAAAGTCCGTAGACACGCCAAATAAGCGGCTCAACTGCACAATATTCTCCGTATCAGGAATTGACTCCCCAAGCTCCCATTTCGAGATAGCTTGCCGGGAAACAGGTAGTTTCGCCGCCAAGTCTTCTTGAGACAATCCCCGCTCTTTGCGTAATGCCAGGATCCGTCCACCTATCATCGCGTACACCTCTTTCTGCTTTTGAGGCTATTGTGACATAGGAAGCGGTTTTTCGTCTACCACTTCCCCTTGGAAATTCCGCAACTGACAGTTGCGCCCCACCGTAGGACGCCCCGCTCTCGGCACACCGTGTCAAATTCCCCTCCTTGGCGGGGTGCCCCGCAGGGGCGAGGTGGTGTTCTTCCGCACCGCCGAAACCACCCCGTCAGGCTTCGCCTGCCACCCCTCCAAAGGAGGGGAATTTGGTCACCGTAGAGGCTTATGATACACCGTGTCCTTTGTAGGGGCGGCTATTAGCCGCCCGCGGACGATTGATAATCGCCCCTACTTACGATACGCCGTCCCCTCTAGGGGTAGCTTCTGCCGGAACACACCATCCAGCTTATAATACGCCCCCTGCACCGCCGGCGCCGTGGGAATCGTTGCCAGCTCACCTACACCCTTCGATCCATAAGCCGCCTCCGTATACGCTGGATTTTGCACAATCACCACCTCAATGGGCGGCACATCGCTTGCCCGGAGGAGACCAAGCTTCCCATACTTCACCTGGGGATATCCCCCCTCCACCGGATAGTCCTCCGTCAAGGCATAACCAAGACCCATGGCAATTCCACCCTCAATCTGCCCCTCAGCAGAACGCGGATTGACCAAGCGCCCCACATCATAGGCGGCGGATACTTTCTCCACCTTCCCTGCTTCATCCAATGTCACCACTTGCGCCGCAAAACCATAGGCAACATGACTCACCGGATTCGGCTTTGGGCTACCCATGGGATCCGTCTCTGGTTTGTATTCACCATAAAACTCCTGTCCTTCTAGGTCAAAAAGCGTCTTTCCGACCTCTAGCTCTGCACGGAGCAACTTACATGCCCGAACGGTAGCTTCCCCTGTGAACACCGTCTGCCGGGAGGCGGTCGTCGTCCCAGAATCCGGTGTCCGCGCCGTATCTGGGGCCTCTACCACAAAGATCTCCGGCGGTAGCCCTAGGGTCTCGCAAGCCATCTGTAAAATCACCGTCGCCATCCCCTGCCCAATACAGGCGGCACTACTACGCAGGTGGATTTTGCCCCCCTCCACCGAGACCAAACACCGCCCGATATCCGGTACGCCCACACCCAGGCCAGAGTTTTTAAAGCAAGTGGCAATTCCCGTGTAAGGGCTCGCCTCATACACCTCGCGCACCGCAAGGAGACATTCGACCAAAGCAGTAGACCCATCCGCAATCTGCCCATTCGGTAGCGCCTCTCCCGGACGAATCGCGTTGCGATAGCGAATCTCCCAAGGGGATATCCCCACCAATTCCGCGAGAAGGGTCAGATTGCACTCCATAGCAAAGGCCGATTGGGTCACACCAAAACCACGAAATGCCCCCGCAGGCACATTATTCGTATAAACCGCCGTCCCATGCACCTCAATATCCTGAAAATGATAGGGTCCCCCCGCATGGGTACAAGCTCTCTGCAAAACCGGGCCGCCTAGGGAAGCGAATGCCCCCGTATCTGAGAGTATCCGCGCCTTCATCGCTGTGATCTTCCCATTCTCATCACAGCCCGTAGTCATCTCAATCTCCATGGCGTGCCGTTTGGGATGGACAATGAGACTCTCCTGCCTGGAGAACAAAATCTTCACCGGGAGCCCGGTCAAATATGCCGCCAAGGCCGCGTGATGCTGACAGCTCAAGTCTTCCTTCCCCCCGAATCCGCCGCCGACAAGACAGCTCTGAACCCGGACACGCTCCTCCGGTAAGCCCAAGAGAGAGGCCACCTGATGCTGTTCATCATACACACTCTGTCCCCCGGTATAGAGCAAGATACCGTCCCCAGACCGCATAGCAAGGGCACACTCCGGCTCCATGAAAGCGTGTTCTGTAAAGGGCACAGAATACCGCCGCGTCACCACATGGGCAGACTCTCCGAGCCTCCCATCCGGATCACCCCGCCGAATTCTTTCATCCCGCAAGATATTATTCTCTGTGTTCTCCTGCACAAGAGGCGCACCTTCACTTAGACCCTCCGCCGGACTTGTAATAGGTGTAAGCACCTCATACTCAACCGCAATACCCGAAAGTATCTCAGCAAGACTCTCCTGCCGCCTAGACACCGCAATCGCGATCCCATCACCCACGTATTTGGTCACCGCCCCAATCCCAATCAGCGTATCCTGATCCCGAATCAAGTGTCCCACCTTATTCTCTCCCGGGATATCCTCAGCCGTAATCACCCGAATCGCATCCGGGTGCTCTAAGGCACGTGTTGCATCAATCCCCAGCACCCGCGCCCGGGGATAGGCAGACCGAAGCACTGCCCCATATACCATCCCCGGCACACGCATGTCGTCCACATATATCCCAGTCCCAAGCGTCTTCTCCACCGCGTCCACACGGAAGAAGTCTTCCCCAAGCTTGCCTGTAAACCGAGATTCCGGCACAGCCTCTCCCTCCCGGAACATCCGCCCGGCAAGGAGAATGGCCTCTTCAATCTTCACATACCCCGTGCAACGGCAGATATTGCCTCTGATCGCCTGCCGCACCTGCTCAGATGTGGGATCCGTCGTCTGCGCAAGTAAAGCTTTTGCGCTCATCACCATGCCCGGTGTACAAAAGCCGCACTGGACAGCCCCTGTCTTAGAAAAAGCATAGGCATACACCGCCCGCTCTCGCTCTGTGAGTCCCTCTATCGTAGTCACATGCTTCCCGGCGATCTTGGAGATCGGAGGAATGCACGCCCTCGTAGCCTTACCATCCACCACAACAGTACAGGTGCCGCAAGCGCCCTCACTGCAACCATTTTTGGTACCGGTGAGGGCAAGACGCTCCCGCAAAAAGGTCAGCAGTGTTTCCCCTCCATCGACAAAACTCACCTCTTGTCCATTTACAAAAAAGGTACTCATCCCAGCCCCTCCATCCTCTTGATCTCTTCATAGTCTATCGGCGTATCTACATCAAACAATGCCCGCCTGTCCGCTATCCGCACTCCACAACAGGCCTCCGGGTACCGCCGCCGCACCTGTCGTCCCCCCTCGTCACCCTGGAGAGCAAGCAAGTCCTCCCGAAAACGAGGTGCAAACAGCGTGGGACTCTTTGGCTGTCCGTCTAAATCTACGGGATAGACAATATTCTCTCCATCATGCGCCGCCAGAATCGCCTCTACAACCGCCCCATTCAAAAAGGGCTGATCCCCGGTAAAAAACAGCAAACTGCTGGATGGCTCCGCCGCCAAAACCCCAAGCCGTACACTCAAACCCTGCCCCAGTTCCGGAGTTGGATTGTACACAATCTCCCCATCTACCCGAACCGCCGTGGCTATCGTCGGCGTAGTTACCAATATCCGCTTGGCAAAAGGCAATTCTCCGATCAAATCCAAGGTGTGTTGCACCATGGGCACACCCGCCACCGGGAGCAGTAGCTTCTCTTGTCCCATACGTCGCGACAATCCCGCCGCCAGCACAATTGCTGTCACATTCATCGAAGCACCTCAATCGTCCCCTGGTGGATATTTCCTGTAAACACCTGCATCGGCTCTTCTAAACACGTCAAAACCATCTGCGCATCCCGTAGGGGCGGCCATTGGCTGTCCGCCGCCGTCCCACGATCATTCAAAAATAAAACCCGCCGCCCCAGTGCCTTCGCAAATAGTCCTTCCGGATGAGAAATCACCCGCGTCAAATGCAAGGCTGTCAGAGTTTCTCCCGGAGACGCCCCTGTCATCCGGCAAAACTCCGGCATCCGATGCACTGTCTCCTCACAAACCACCTGTCCCATCACCCAAAGAGGTAACACGCCTATCGTCACCGACGTAAACTCCGGCACCACCGGCTCATGCAGAGCCCACCCCTTAAGAGGACGCGCTTTCGCGCCATCACACTCCAAAAACATAAGTCCCACCTCGGCAGACAAATCCTCAAGCCGTCCCATATCCGGCGCAGAAATCTTCCCATCCTCCACCGCACCATAAAACAAGGAAACCCCCATAGGGGCGGCCACTGGCCGTCCGCAATATTGCGGGACAGAATCAAACCCCTGTAGGGGCGGACTGTGTCCGCCCGCGGGTGACCGCAGGTCACCCCTACAACCATCCTCAAAAATCTCTAAGTCAAATGCCTCAGCCTCCGGCATCCACATCTTCGTTGTCGTGGAAACCAGCACCCCACGCTCCCGATTCTCCTCCGCCAATCGCCACAACAGAGAGGTCTTTCCTCCGCTACCCACAATCGACACCACATCCCCGGCGGAGAGTCCCAGCACATCTGCATATCTCATCCCGCTCACCATGTCACATTGGGACTGAGTGCCAAAATCGCCTCTAAGACCCCGCCGCCAATGGCCCGCGCCTTATCTGACACGGTGTAACAATGCTCCGTTTCACATCGGGGATCCACATCTCCGCACTTCATCCCCGGACGCACCAAAACTCCCGAGGCAAGCACACCACGGAGGATTCCCTTGATCTCAGTTCTCACAGGCACACCATCAATCGTCCCAACTACATCACCGGGATTCACAAAGCTACCGATCTCCATCTCCTGCCGAAACATCCCTCCGCAGGGCGCACGGAGCACCCGCTCTGCGCTGTACCCGCCAATCTCACCCGGAACACCTGTATTTGGCAAAGCCTCCCCCCGGAGAATCACACGCCCCAGGTCATGCCCCCGTTGTGTTTCAATCACTGCATGACAGTCTGTCCCCGCCATAAAACCAGGCCCTACCCCAATCACCACAGACGCGTCCGAGATTGACGTCCCCAGATTCCGCTTCGCCAAAATTGCGTCCACCAATACGTCAGGCCGCAGTTCCGCAAGACAGGACGTCCTAGCATCCACCAAAACCGGCACACGTCCAGCCGCTAATATCCCAGAGATTGCCGCTACAGAGCTCGCACACTCTGCCCGAACATCCTCAACCATCGCGGATCCGTCCAATACAGCCTGAGAAAAGCTAACTGTCCGCCGTACTGTAGTGGGCAATTCGATCTCTGTCATGACAACTTGAAACCGTGCGCGCCAAAGCCGCAGGGCAATCCCTGTCGCGATATCTCCAGCGCCTTTGATCAGCACGCACATCCTCGTATCCTCCTATGGCTCTAATGATACGAGTATATCATGATTTCCTTACCTTGTGTAGCTTGACAAACCCGCCTAAAAAGTGGTACGATATCAGAGCTGTTTATGCCGGTGTGGCGGAACAGGTAGACGCCCGGGACTTAAAATCCCGTGAGATCTGATCTCGTGCCGGTTCGACCCCGGCCACCGGTACCACAAAAAACGCTGTAGTCTCAATGGCTGTGGCGTTTTTATTTTTTGGATTCAAGCTTGCTTTTGGCTAGAATTTAGGGTTTGCGTAACACTTTGCGTAACATCTTCTCAAATTGCAAAGGTAGAATTGAACTTGTTTGCAATGTTTTGCTTTTGTTCAATGTCCAAGTGAGCATAGACATTCATAGAAGTCTGTATATTTGAGTGCCCCAACCAATCTGAAACTTCCTTCATAGAGCATCCCATTTTTAACATGTAGCTGGCACAAGAGTGGCGTAGGTCGTGAAACCTTACATCAGGCAGACCACATTTGCGCAATAGAGCCTTAAATGCCTGACTCAAATATTCTGGTCTAAATGGTCGTCCGTCCGACCAGCGGCACACATAATCAGTATCTTGGTAGCCTGCTCCCAACAGCTTCTTTTCTTGACTTTGCTTTTTTTGCAGACCCAGAAGATGTACCTTCATTTGCCCGTTTAGCGGCAGAATCCGATTGCTTGACTTGTTTTTCGTCCTATCCTTTGCAATTTTAGTTTTCATCTGCGTAACTGTATGGCGTATAGTAATCGTATCATTTTGAAAGTCAATAGCACTCCATTTTAGTCCAACTATTTCAGAGCGCCGCAACCCATACATCATAGCCAAAAGAATGACCGTGTTTAGCGGCCTATCCTTTGAGCTACTGAGCAAAATTTGCCCTTGCTCTAAGGTCAAAAATTTACCCACAAACTTTTCTACCCTTGGCAAAGTTACCTTATCTGCCGGATTACTTGCAATTAGATCATGCCGCAAAGCCATTTTCAGCGCCTGGTTTATGGTGATGTGATGCTTTCTTACACTATTGGCGGACAAAGTTTTATGCTTTAATACATAGTAGGCTTGCAAATGATGATGCTTTAAATCCTCCAAATTGAGATTCAGCTTTTCAAAGTATGGATATATGTGCAAATCTATCATGCTCTGATAACCCTCATGCGTGCTAAGCTCCACCCGCAACTTTGTTTCCTCTAGCCAAATCTTCACGTATTTATGAAATGGAATACTTTTGCGCAGAATTTCGATTTGTTTGCTCTCATATTCCGCTAACACATCGCGCAAAGCTTTCTCCGCTTTTCGTTTGTTTCCACTCTTTGCTTCAAGGTGCAAGTTAATCTTTTTTTGCTTTCGTTTTCCGAATTCATCTTTTAAGTTCAATATGGCATAATATCTGCCTCTATCTGACTGTAGGCTACCTGTCATTGTTTTTATACTCCTTTGTTGTAAATTTGCCTACCGTCAATTATCCGTTTCCATTATACCGCGAAGCGCTGAGAAAGCCAATCACCGAAGTCTTCGGAATAATATATTTTCGTCCCACTCGCACATGCAAAATTACATTATTGCGCAGTAGAGCATAGGTAGTTGATTTGCCAATGTTTAGCATTCTGCAAAGATCAGCAACAGATAAAACATCTGGATATTCTTGGAACATATTAATATGAATCCCTCCTCCAAAAGACTATATGAAATGGGTAACTCATCATAGTGTAAGCTACCCATCGCTTCTTAAAAAACTAGCTCAACGTTTCCACAATCATCCAATTCCCCTGCACCTCTTGTACCAACAATTCAAACTGGGACAACTGATGCGCCCTAGCGCGTGGGTCATAGTAGCGGACAGTCACATAGACCTCCACCTGCTCCCCGCGCCGGATGAAGATGGGATTAACCAATTCCAAGAACTCATACTCAATGTCAATCACCTCAAGCGCATTGTCCCGCACAAAGTGGGCGATCATGCTCTCGCTGGCAGTCGGGTACAGCGTGAAGAACTCCGTTAGAAACTGCGTGATCTCAGTCTGCGTGTCTCCATCAATGGATGTATCATGCGTCCTGGTCGGTAGCGTGAAGTCAGACCGCTCAAAGCCACCGTGGATGGTGGGGTTATGTGTAATGACCGCGTTCCCGCCATCATCCACATGGACAATCACCGTATAATACGAAGTGACCACATCCTCCGTGGATGTGGTCACTTCTCTTTGTATCACTTGCTCTATGAATACCGGATAACCATACTGGTCATAGATGCGCTCTTGCACCACCTCATCCACATACTCAACAGTCGCGGCACTCAAAAGCCGCTCAACCGAGAATAGCACCCTAAAGTTTTGATCGTCCAAAGATTCCACACTCCAAATCCGCACTGCTCGTATCGCAGAACTGGAATCCACATCCCTTGCAAGTGTGGTGTTGAGCATGTGCAGATCATCAGTGAGGAAATCTCGCAAGGCTTCACTACGTGCGGCACTTTGCTCCGTACCCACAGGCCAAGCGTAATAGATCCGGGCAAACTCTATCACGAAACTCTCTATTTGACTTGTGTCAACAGTCTGCACCTCCACGATCTCTCGCTCAATGATGGTGTGGGTATCCACGGCGGTAAAATGCTTATATGCCGCAAAGGTCAAACTAATCAGGAGCAAAGCCCAGAGGATGAAGACAGATTTCCGCCTCGTTCCAATGTGCTTTACTCTTGGTCGTTTTTCTTTTCTCAATCCATTGCCTCCAATTCATTATCGTATCCTATACATACTCTCCGGGAAGAATTGCAGTGGGTCAACCCGCACACCGTTTTCTAATATTTCAAAATGGAGATGCGCCCCGGTCGATGATCCGGAGCTTCCCACATCTGCAATGTGCTGACCTGCCACAACCCGATCCCCAAGCCTTACACGGTTTCTGGCATTGTGGGCATAGCGTGTCATGAAGCCATTTCCGTGGTCAATCTGTATCCAGTTGCCGAATCCACCGCACTCATAGCCGACAAAATTTACAATACCACCGGCAGACGCCACAATCTGCGCACCGAAGGGAGCACCAATGTCTATTCCACCATGCATCCTGTTTACACCTGTAATGGGATGCCTGCGATTGCCAAAGAGTGAAGTCACAAGGTTGTGTCCCGGCGTAGGCCAGATAAAGCCGGATGATCCGATCCCGATTAGGTGACTACGCACCAATTTTACATAGAATGCATTTCCATAATTATACCGCCAACCGCCATTGACAGATACTGCTATGGGATTCGTGTATGGTACCCGCACCCCGCCCGAAAGCCTCCGGGCAAAGGACATGGCAAGCTCAAAAGTATACTGACCGCCACTTAGAACAACATAATCAATGAATCCGATGCCAAAATTGTACGATTGGAGCACCGTGTCCATGTCTGCCCCAAGATGTTCTGCTCGGATAAGTAATTGTGAAAAGTAGCGGACTCCCTGCCGGATGCTTTCTTCTCTGGACAGGGAGTTCGGCGGTAGTCCCAAGGACTCCGAACTCTGCATCACATCCTCGACTAAGCCGCCGCTTTCCACTTGGATGATGGCGAGCAAATACCATATGAAATCTTCTACACCGAAATACCTAGCATGATAGAGCACCAAGGGCTTTAGTGCCATGACCTCATCGGACAAATTCATGCCTACGGAGAGACCGGGGTCTGGTTCTGGCTGGCCTGTTACGAACGCCATTGCAATAGCGCCGATCAACAGGAGCAGAATCAGCATAAAAATGATGGGAATCACGATGAGTTTCATCATAGTTTATCCCGCCTTTTGCGCCGCTCTTTCCGCTTCCGCGAAGGAGTGTCCAGCTTGTCCAGTTGATCCCTCGTCACAGGCTTTCCATTGAGCTTGAATGTCTCTATGTTTTTTGCTGAGGCATGGCGTGGTTGGGGTGCGGTACTAGCTCGTGGCACTTCTGCCGGAAATGGTGTGTGCGCTTGCCTCCTCTGCGCTGTGTTTTCTTGCGGCTTCTCTTGAAGCGAGGCCGTCCGTTCCGCTTTCCTTTGTATCTCAATATTGCCTCCTTGCTTGTCTTGCGATCTGTGTCTTTCCGCTAACTGCTTCATCTCCACATGATCCCTATATTGCTTCCGCTGATTGGAGCGCGCCTCCCGGCGTTCTTTTCGTATGCCGGACAGATTTTCCCGGAACTCGTACGCATTCTGCACCACAGTATGTTTCGCGTGGATAGGTATATCCTGTACTTTTTCTTTTGCGAAGCCAGCCTTATCTTTCAGCTTAGACGGTGTGTCCACCAGCTTGCCGATGGAGTAACCAATACGCCCACCAATGGTAATGCGCTTGATGGGCTGTGCCTGTGCCGCCTGTTGCGGTGTATCTGACTGACTCGGTGCCGCTGGCGGCACATTCACATTTTGCGGTGTATTTGGAGTTCTTCCACGGTTGGGTGATGGTGCCTCCGCACTTATAGGCGGTGCATCTGTGCTTTGTTCCGTACCGCCTCCACTATTGGAAGTGGGAACATTTGCCCCTTGCTGTGATCTGCGCCGACTGATGAACTTACCGGCAACGATGCCCGTCCCAAATGCCAGAGCCTTACGCCCCAAATTACGCCCTGTCCGCAAGACAGACCGCTCTGCCCGATGGTTCTCACCGCTTTGTAGCCGAAGCATCCCAAGTAGTTCATCCTGCTTCTTGTGAACACCCCAAAAGACCAAGATTTGCAAGAAACCCACCAACAAAAAGGGCATAGCCAACTCCGAGGACACCCTATAGACCAAGAGCGAGAGACTAAATGCGATGGTAATAATGAGCGTGTAGCCCACTCGGAGTAATAGCGTGTTAAACACCCGCTCAATGCTACGTTTGGCTATCCCGCTAAATGTTGGGAACAGGGACAGTACCAAAGCAATCGGTAACAGTGTCAGGTAGAAGATCAGGAGCAGTTGGGAGAAGATCATCAATCCTGTCAGGGACAGCACAAAAATGGAGATACCTAGGTTGATGAAAAAGAGCACCAATACGGTACCAAACCGATCCACCTCTCCGCTGAGATGAATGTTGTTGTATACCTCCACCTCTCGGATCACCACATCAATCCGCGCCTCTGAGTGTGGGGCATAAGCAAGCAATTCATGCACACGAGCAGGGTCTATATCCAGTGATCCGAACTGCAAAAGTTGCCACGGTGCATGTATCTGTACCTGATGTAAAGCTTCTCTGATCCCTGCCACTGCTACATCGGTATCATTCGCCCCCGGATTCAGGATTGTGTTTGTGACCCGCAGTGCTCCATCCGCAAGGTCTACGGAAAGACCATTGATTGCCTGGATGTAGCTTGGGGCAAAGGCGATGAAGCCTATAGAGAGCACGAAGATGATAAGAAAGTTCATAACGGCACCAAGTGCTTTTGTCATCTCTCGTTTGAACAAGCCCACATAGAGCACGTAAGCCCCCATCGCCAGCACTGCCAAGGGTAAGAGCATGGGCAAAAATCCCGTGGACGAGAATCCGCTTTCAGATACCCCGGCGATCTGCTGTATATTACGTCCGATCTCATCCGAGGCTCTGGAAAGGAAATCCAGTCGGAATGCCTCCTGTACTACACTTCCAACAGCCGAAGCGAGGAACACACAAAGCTCCCAGATGGCATTGGTAATAGAGAACAGTATCCGCGATACATCCGGGAGCGAAATCCCGAACCACCCGCGTCCGGCATCGGGATCAATATACAAATCCAGCGCATAGTGGCTGATGGGATAGCGGGAGAAGCCGTAGGCATCGTTGATGGTGTCATCCATCAATCCGCTTGCCAAGGCAGACGGCGCAAGAAAAAAGACCGCCGCAATCAGGAGCGCAACAGCCAGTAAGTGTCTTTTATATTTTGTCATCATCACCCCTTTCAAGGATGCAAAAAGCGCCACAGGAAAGCCCTGTGACGCAAGAAGATAGTTGTTTTCTTATTCCGATAATCTGCTCTGAATATCCTGTGAGCCGTGCAAGATTCTAAAAATTTCTATGGTACGTGCCTCCTCGTTTACTCGATAAAAAACAAGGTAATCAGAGACTACTAAACGGCGATAGTTTTTATAGACCATCCCCATATGCGGCATTTGCACAAGGTTTCCTATGCCATGATCTAGTTTCTCAATGAACTTAGCAAAGGTGCTTTCGTAAAACTGGGATAGATATTGTGCTATGTCGAAAACATCTCTCTTTGCGCTTTCGATATAGCTAATACTGTAATCCATATTTCTCCTTGAGTTCTGCAAACACTTCCTGGTGAGAATACCGTTTTGTGTTAGGGTCTACCGCTTCTTTCTCTGCTTCCGCTAACTTTTCATCAATATAGCGGTAATGCAAGAACTCTTCATACTTCCGAAACTCCTCAAATCCGATTAGTACCGCTTCACTTTTTCCATTGTTTGTGATAATCACATGGTCTTTTTGCTTTACAATGTCGGCAAGCTCCGGATAATTATTTCTCAAATCTCTGACAGGCCTAACGTGACTGTGAAACATATCGCCACCTCCTATTTGATACATATTGTATCACAATCCTTGGGATTTATCAACTGCAAACTTTATACCTCCTCATCGTCACCAGCCCTTCCATTAGGTCTGGTGTCAAAGGCAGTGAGCAGATGGTTAAACACAGGATGAATCTGCACCACGCCAACTCGCCCATAGAGATCACGCATGAGGCACTGACCTTTGCCCAGCCGCATAACCGCCTTTTGGTTCGCTTCATCGTCAGGATCGACTCCCATGAATTTCAGCACATTGCGGACTTCGCTCATATCACTGGAATGGAATGCGAAGCGAAGCCCTATATTGTTTCGCATCTTTTCATCCAAGAGATCTCCGGCATTTTGCGTCACAAAAATGGCACTGGCGTTCATGGATCGCCCTGCCCGCACCAGTCGCATAGACAGAGCCTTGCCCTGTGCGACTTGCAGGAATGACCACGCCTCTTCCAGATCGACAATCTTATATGTGGTCGTATCCGAGTGGATAAAGTCAAGGCTAAAGGTAGAGATCACCAGCAGGATTGCGATGCTCAACTGGTTCACGATGGTATAATCGCTAGGATCAACCTGTGAATCCGGCATAGAGAGACCTGCCACTTGCAGGATATTCAGCTTGCTATCAAGCCGGATCGTATTCTGCACATCGCCGCGACTAAAGAGCAGATGCGCAATCCCGGCGCGGGCAATGCTTTCAATGTGACTTGCAATCCCACGACTTACTTCTGTGTCCACCTGACGAAGTTCATCTACGACACACAAAAGCCCTCTCGTCTCACTCTGCGTCACTCGCTCGATGGCATTCATCAGGACAGGAAACTTGTCCCCATCCCGGGCTGTGATGCCTGTAAGATAGGTGAGCACGTCCACTGCCAGAGCTTCCGAATCCTCTCTTCTCGCCATGATGACGTAGGGATCAAGCAAGCCCCGGTTTTCCTCGGTGTTCTTGATGTGTACAACATTTGTCTCATGGGCAATCTCCGGCAGATACTCAGGCCAATGTCCCCGCTCAGATTTGGGGTCTAAGATGATTGCTTTGCCGCCTCGGAGGATGGAGTAATAGATGAGTAGGTTATTAAACAGCGACTTCCCCCAGCCCAGCGCACCCAAGATTGCCATTGCAAGAGCATTGGTGATGGAACCGTCCACACCCTGCGCCGGGAGCGGCGGGTCAATGTAGACGTGCTTCTTTGTCTCCAAGCAGTAGCCAATATAGAAGCCGCTATTATCCCCAAGCTCCTGCGTGGCACCAAAGCCGAGGGAGGCCAGAAAGTCACTCTTGACATACTGCATGTAGTCCTTCACATAGCCGCGACTGCCGGGGATAAATTCCTGATGTAGCCCCATCATATCCCCGTAGGGACGGATCAGCTTCATCTTGAATCGGCGTTCGTATTCGTCTATGACCTCACCGCACCAGCGTTTTAGTTCATCCTCCGATGGTGCCGCTACCCGCAAAGTTAAGTGTATCTGATGCAGGGGTGTCCGGGTCTGTTCTAAGTCATGTTCCAACTCGTCTGCGGATTCCAAGGCATCCAAAACGCTCCGGCTGGTCTCGCTGTTGGACTGCCATGCATGGGACTCCAAGTCTTTGAGTTCTTTCTTTTTCCCTCGGACTTTGGACAGCCCCTTGCGATTGGGAAGCACCTCCACATGGATGCTGGTGTCTATGGGGAATGGGAATAGCCCCTGCTGATGATAAAATATCTCACTATTTGGGAAAGCCAGTTCATCCGTGATGGCGCTTAGTGCCAGATAGGATACATAGACACTCTCATCATGCCGGTTGGTCATCTGTAGGCACCTGGGCTTATCCAAGATCAAAGAACGGATCGGACGCAGAAGATCATATTGCTTGACCATCCGCTCAGTGCGCCTTTTCTTGATCTTGAGCGGGTTGGAGTATGCCTCATACGGCTCTTGTAGTGTGCCGTAGAGGTGTTCCAAAATGTATCCATAGTCATCTGTAGTGAGCTTGCGGATGGCAAAGTGCCTGGATATACGGTGTTCCAGAAACTCTTCTGCTCGGATAAACTGGTAGATTTCATCCTCATTGATCCGCACATAGTCATCCGCCAGATAGTGATTGACGCTATATAGGAAGTCTTTGAGGGCGTTCACTGCGCCGCCGAAAAGTCCCTTTGCAGACAGAGCCTTATCTCTGTCAAGCTGGAAACCGATGTAATATCTATATGCCATCTGTCTGCCGCCGACCTCCGGCTGTAGTAAAGCCTCCGTCTGGGCGTCATGGATTTCCTGTGCAATCTCTGCCAAGTCACCCTTGATCTCTGAACGGCTTCGTTCCTGCCGCTTGCGTATGTCTATCTCTGTAGCGATTTGGAGCAAATGAACACTCCCGCCGGATAGTTGGGATACGAAGCTTTCAAAGTTCTCACCAACCGCTAATTTCTCCTGTTGGCTGAGGAAGGAGTAGTTAAAAGGGATCACTTCGTAATATGCATACCACTCGCCCCGCTGGTTGCATACCAGATTGTTTTCTATATATTTGATTGGAAATTTCACTATACAATCGACCTCCTGACCGCCGTGATGCGGATATCTGCTTTCTCTTTTCGGGGTAAAACCCGCTTCCCGGCGAATGTGAGCTTTGCTCCCAGCGAGTGCGAGATCACGGACTTTAGAAAGCGATCAGGACGCTTACCCTCAAAGGTTAAGCGTCCCATCACCGTTGCCACACCTGCCGGAATGACACCATATCTCCAAAGCCCGGATAGAAACCCGCCGATTAGGAGCATGACCACAAAGGTCACCACAAACCACGCGATCCACGCAAAGGGTAGTGGAAAGGGTAAGCTCTTATCTCCCACGGCGTAGAGTATCTTTTGTACGCGCCAAATGCCTGTAAAACTGCGTATCCGTCTCATTAGCCTGCACCGATCAGGCGGCGGCCTATGTTGCCGAGCACGGATACCACATCAGATGTGAATACCACGAACAAGATTGCAAGGATCGCCAAGATCAGGAACGTCACGAACTTTGACATCTCACGCTTTGCCAGAAACACGATGGCGGTCACCATCAGCACCACTGACAAGATGGGGACAAGTTCGCCTTGTACCCAAGATAATAGATTTTGTCCTATGCCCATGTAGATTTCCCCCTATTCAAAATGATCGCGATTATGTGTTAGAGCATCGTCAATGGACAATCTAGCATTATTCAGATATTTCTGGCAATGCCATAAGGACTCCTTCACAAGACTAACACCACAATCATACTCCCGAATATCCTCAAGCCTGTGGCGAATGTCGATCATATGCCTGATCTCACTAGAAATACCCTCCTGTGCATTACGCAATATGGCTTTTTCCTGTTCTGCCAAACTCTTTCCCATACAAAACACCTCCACTTTACCATAATTGTATTTGCTCGCCATCCCTATTGTCCTTTGGCAATTTTATTGTTGTCCACCAGTCAAAAACCTCTTCGCCGGTCTGCCATGCTGTGGGTAAGCCATCTTCACAGCGGGAGAGTATCATCTTTTCAAAGGCACGTATGTACGCCGCCTTATACTTCGAATACTTTTCAAATTCCTCAAGCTGTCTCTTAGCTCCAACCATAGGACAGCCGATGCATCCAACCCGTGTATATCCGCATTCATATAGGGGGTTTGAACGGCACCCATAGTAGCGTAAAAACTCCCAGACATCAGCAGTTTCCCAGTCTATAATAGGGTTAAGTATCCGCTTGCCC